>WPCK01102609.1_pt1 | contig 49452 bp, 40 predicted proteins | sample 5399851 | NCBI WGS metagenome assembly WPCK01 (sample SAMN12869471, study PRJNA574797) | sludge metagenome | isolation source: wastewater treatment of pH11 | place: China:Beijing | collected 2019-05-20
GCTTCCTCGATGCAAAGCAGCATGAAGTTTACTCAAGGTAGTAGTTCACGATGTGAATGAGGTCAGTTGCTTTCCTGCGTCTACAAGTAACGCTTCGAAGCGTGCTTCCTCGTCGTAAAGCTGCACGAAGTTACTCAATGAAGTTAAGTCATGAAGAATCAGGTAAGTAGCTTCTCTGCGTCTACAAGTATTGCTCTGATGCGTACTTCCTCGATGCAAAGCAGCATGAAGTTTACTCGGGTAGTAGTTCACGATGCGAATGAAGTCATTGGCTTTCCTGCGTCAACGAGCTCAGCTCCGAAGCGTGCTTCCTCGTCGCAAAGCAGCACGAAGTTACTCAATGAAGTTAAGTTATGAAGAATCAGGTAAGTAGCTTCTCTGCGTCTACAAGTATTGCTCTGATGCGTACTTCCTCGATGCAAAGCAGCATGAAGTAACTCGAGGATGTAGCTCATGAGGTGAAAGAGGCCAGAACTATCACTGCGTCTGTCAGTATTGCCTCGAAACGTAATTGCTTGATGCAAAGCATCCCTAGTAACTTAAAGTAGTAAGCTCTTGGAGCACTATTCTAGTCAACTTCACTAAAAGAGAAAATTCAGACCTAGCAGGACAAATTTGGAGGACACACGTTCCGTTATTTTCACCCCAAATGCCTTTTCTAAAATTTCGCGGCCACCATGGCGCTTATTTGTTGAAAAAGTGAGGTAAAATAGCTATTTTACCCAGAATAACGGAACGTATGTCCTTGAAAATCTCAAAATGGTCGAAAATGAGAAAATAGCGGAATATATGGCCGTGAAATTTTAAAAGTAAGCCTTTTAGACAAAATAACGAATCTGGTGACCGCAAACCCCTGAGAGCCACGCCTCAATCAGCTGCCCTTAACCCATCAAGAGCCTCGTGGTCCCATTATAGTGTCCGTAAACCACTAGGAACCTCGTCTATTCTCCACGATCAGCCATCATCTGATGATCTGGGCCACATAGAAAGGGACCTTTTGCATGGTAACTTCTAAAAACTTTGTAATAAACGGATAATCGTTTGATGAGTAATGATGAAATAGCTCGCCCCACCAATCAGTTTCATACCTACATATCATACTTAAGTTATATAAAATTAAATAGTGTGCCAATAATTCAGGAAAAAAGCGATATTGTTGACGATCTTTAGGTAGAAAATACTGCTTATTTGTTAAACCAAATTGCAAAGGTGAACATGTGAGAGGGTTCATGTTCTCATTGAATTTCGCTAGCACTTTTCCATCCTCTTCCCTGATATGAATATTCTTTTGAATAGAATGCTCCTGAAGATAATTGGTAAAACCCTCAGGAGTGAGATGCAGATCGTCGAGTATGGCATTAGTGAGAGAGTATATATTCTCTTGGTTACGTGTCATTGGGTATGCGACTGTCTCGCCATAAAGATGAAAAAAGGTAGTATGCATTTCAGGGATTTTCTTTAATAGGCCTGCCATTTTAAACTTTTCACCTTCTAAACCGTTTAGTTGAAAGATCTTTTCTGAAAAATGTGTAATCAAGCCATTTTTTTGTATTTTTACCTCGTCAGACAGAAATTCGTATTCAACTTTTTTTCGTTTTCTGGTCGAGGCGCCGTGTGCTAACACCTGAGTGGTCTCAGGGTAGTTTGGGTCTACGGTTAGAATAGCAGCTTTCATCAGTTGGACCATCCCATAAAAGAGCAACACTGGCTGCAATTCATATGGGGCTGAAGTCGACTGGTCATAATATTTTTTTGCATGTTCTAAATAATATATGAGGGTATAACAATTTTGGTAGGAGAGCCTCTCGCTATCCTGAAGCTTACTATACTTTTGATTTAAGTAGTTTTGTGTATGATTGGCAGAGTAGAATGTTCGAAAATAAGTCCAAGTGTCTTGTATATACATTTTGTAACCCCATTTTATTATTAAAAAGTTTGAATAATCCGATATATTTTCTATTCTTGACAGTAGTTTGTCCAATTGATAAGCTACTAATAATATTTTTAAGAGAATACCGTGAGAGGATGAGGTTTGGATGTGGGATAACAAGTTTGGTAAAGAAGGGTTAACATTTGATGATGTGTTATTAATTCCAGCAAGGTCAGAAGTACTTCCTAAAGATGTTTCGGTTCATACAACTCTTTCAAAAACTCTAAAATTAAATATTCCAGTTATAAGTGCTGGAATGGATACTGTTACTGAAGCAAAGATGGCTATTGCGATTGCAAGAGAGGGTGGCCTTGGAATTATTCATAAAAATATGTCTATTGAAGCGCAGGCTGAAGAAGTCGATCGTGTAAAAAGATCAGAAAGTGGAGTTATTACAAATCCATTTTACTTAACCCCGGATGCCAAAGTATCTGATGCAGAGCAACTTATGGCAAAATACCGCATCTCTGGAGTACCTATTGTTAACGAGGAAATGAAGTTAGTAGGGATTCTCACAAACCGTGATCTACGTTTTATCGATGATTACTCAATTCCAATTAATAGTGTAATGACAAAAGAACAGTTAGTAACTGCACCAGTGGGAACAACATTACGAGATGCAGAAAAAATCCTTCAAAAACACAAAATTGAAAAACTGCCACTTGTTGATGACAATGGAGTATTAAAAGGGCTAATTACGATTAAAGACATTGAAAAGGTTATCCAATTCCCTAATTCTGCAAAAGACGAACAAGGCCGACTAGTTGTTGGTGCTGCAGTCGGAGTAACTGCAGATACAATGGAGCGAGTAAAAGCACTAGTAGAAGCAGGTGTTGATGTAATTGTTATTGACACTGCACACGGCCATTCAAAGGGTGTCTTAGATAAAGTAAAAGAAGTTAGAGAGATGTACCCTGAATTAAATATTATTGCGGGTAATGTAGCGACTGCGCAAGCAACGAAAGACTTGATTGAAGCAGGCGCAAATATCGTAAAGGTTGGTATTGGGCCTGGCTCTATTTGTACAACTCGTATTATTGCAGGTATTGGTGTTCCACAAATCACAGCTGTTTATGATTGCGCAAACGAAGCACAAAAGCACGGTGTGCCTATCATCGCTGATGGAGGAATAAAGTACTCTGGAGATATTGTAAAAGCACTTGCTGCAGGTGGCCATGCAGTTATGCTTGGAAGTTTACTTGCAGGAGTTTCAGAAAGCCCTGGTGACCGTGAGATCTATCAAGGTAGACAGTTTAAGGTATACCGCGGTATGGGATCATTAGGCGCTATGGAAAAGGGAAGTAAAGATCGATATTTCCAAGAAAATAACCAAAAGCTAGTTCCAGAAGGTATAGAAGGACGAGTTCCGTACAAAGGTCCACTTCATGACACGATCCACCAGTTAATCGGTGGAATTCGAGCTGGAATGGGATACTGTGGTACAAAAACATTAGATGACCTTCGTGAAAATGGTCAATTCATTCGCATCACGAATGCAGGTTTGAAAGAAAGTCATCCACACGATGTTCAAATTACCAAGGAAGCACCAAATTACTCACTGTAATACGAATATTTCCAATAGGCAGGGTGCTTCCCTGTCTATTTTTTTTGGTGCAGTTATGATAAAATTATCCTTATGAGGTTTTGGAGAGGAGATTATAATGAATAAAAAAATAAGTAGATATCTAGTCGTTAGTATTTTAAGTATTTTACTATTAATGTCAACACTTAGCTTTCCTGTTCAGACAAAAGCAAACTTTGATACGAACGCCTATAACAGTATTTTAGTAGATGCTGAGACAGGGAAGATTTTATACCAAAAAAATATTGATGTATTATTACCAATTGCTAGTATGTCTAAAATGATGAGTGAGTACCTTGTGTTAGAAGCCATTAATACTGGTAAAATTAGATGGGATCAAACAGTTCCAATTAGCTCTGAGGTAGCAGCTGTTTCCCACAATACTACACTCTCAAATGTCCACCTAAGAATCGATGAGCAATATACTGTAAAAGAGCTCTATGAGTCTGTAGCTATTTACTCAGCCAATGGAGCAACGATGGCTTTAGCAGAGTTAATTTCTGGATCTTACGGTCAGTTTGTAAAGTTAATGAATGAAAAAGCTGCTGAGCTTGGCATGGGTCTTGAAGGTCAAGACTACCGATTTATTAACTCAACAGGACTACCGAATAAATATGTTCCAGAGTCAATGCGCTACGGTGGAACTTCAGAAATTGATGAAAACTTGATGACAGCTAGGGCAACTGCAACGTTAGCTTATCAGTTAATTAAGCATTATCCAGAAGTACTAGAGACTGCTAGTATTCCAAGAAAATTGTTTAAAGAAGGTACCCCTGATCAAATTCGTATGGATAACTGGAATTGGATGTTGCCTGAGTTAGTTTATGGGTTCGAATATACAGACGGTTTAAAAACAGGCTTTACAAACGCTGCAGGCTATTGTTTTACAGGGACAGCTAAAAAAGATGGACAGCGTGTCATTACTGTTGTAATGAAAACAGAATCTCCGCAACAACGTTTTGATGAAACAAAACGATTGATGGATTATGGATTTAATAATTTTTCAAAGCAGCCATTTATACCTGCAGGTTTTCAGTTAGAAGATTTTGAGACATTACCAGTTTCAAAAGGAAAAGAAAGAGAAGTAGAAATCTCGACTGCAGAGGCTCTATCAATTATGATGGGGAACGGTGAAGAAGAGTTTTACTCATTAGAGTTAATCTTAGATGAAAGTTTATTTGATGAAGAGGGCAAGCTAATTGCACCTATCGAAAAAGGGCAAGTTGTAGGTGAGATGGTTGTTCATTATAATGGTGATATCAACCATGAATTTATTGTTGCTGAAGCTGCAGCTAGTGAGAGAGTCGATGTCATTTTGAATGAAACTGTTGAAAAGGCAGGCTGGTTCTCATTAACAATGAGAGCAATTGGTGGTTTCTTTTCAGGCATATGGTCAAGTGTAGCTAGTGGTGTAAAAGGAATATTTTCATAATAACTACAGCTTTTGGTTTAAAGATCTTTTGCATACTGTTTCTAAATAGGAATAAAAAGTATTTGAGGAAGTTGCTTGATGAATTAAGGCACTTCCCCTTTTCTTATGTAGAGTGGGTACTTACCAGCCCACTTTACATTACTTCATTTTACATTCTTTGATTGAAAGTGTTAAAATAAATGCAAATTGGTTAGGATAACCATTGCATTTACTTGATAGTTTTGAAAAATGAAGTAAAATATACATAGTAAAGCAATAGGTATAATGACGATTGCATATTTGATAGGAGGAATTACATATGGTTCAAACAGGTACAGATCGCGTAAAACGTGGAATGGCTGAAATGCAAAAAGGTGGCGTAATAATGGATGTTATTAACGCTGAGCAAGCAAAAATTGCCGAAGAAGCTGGTGCAGTTGCAGTAATGGCTCTTGAAAGAGTTCCTTCAGATATTCGAGCTGCTGGTGGGGTTTCTCGTATGGCTGACCCTACGATCGTAGAGGAAGTTATGAATGCCGTTTCAATTCCAGTAATGGCTAAATGCCGCATTGGTCACATTGTTGAAGCAAGGGTGTTAGAAGCTTTAGGAGTAGACTACATTGATGAAAGTGAAGTATTAACACCTGCTGATGAAGTTTACCACTTATATAAGCGTGATTTTACAGTTCCTTTCGTTTGTGGTGCTCGTGACATTGGTGAAGCAGCACGACGTATTGGTGAAGGAGCTTCAATGATCCGTACCAAAGGTGAGCCAGGAACTGGAAATATTGTTGAGGCTGTAAGACATATGCGTATGATGCAAGCGCAAATTCGCAAAGTTATCAATATGTCTACAGATGAGTTAATGACTGAAGCGAAAAACACTGGTGCTCCTTTTGAAGTATTACTTCAAATTAAAGAAACTGGTAAATTCCCAGTAGTTAACTTTGCTGCAGGTGGTGTTGCAACGCCAGCTGATGCTGCGTTAATGATGCAATTAGGAGCAGATGGAGTATTTGTAGGATCTGGTATCTTTAAGTCAGACAACCCGCAAAAATTTGCTCGTGCAATCGTTGAGGCAACAACTCACTTTGAAGATTATGAGCTAATTGCTAACCTATCAAAAGGACTTGGATCACCAATGAAGGGAATTGAAATTTCAAGCTTACACCCTTCAGAGCGTATGCAAGAACGTGGTTGGTAAACTATATTTTTGCCACTAGAAAAGGAGTATCAAAATGGTTAAAATAGGAGTCCTCGCCCTACAAGGGGCTGTGCGTGAACATGTAAATTCATTACAGGCATCTGGTGTAGAAGTTGTTGTTGTAAAAAAACTAGAACAACTTAATGATTTAGATGGACTTGTTTTACCTGGTGGCGAAAGCACTACAATGCGAAAGCTTATCGATAAGTATGGTTTCTTTGAGCCATTAAAAGATTTCGCGAAAGCTGGTAAGCCAATGTTTGGTACATGTGCAGGCTTAATATTAATGGCGAAAAAGCTGGTTGGCCAACAAGAAGGTCATTTAGAAGTTATTGATATGGAAGTTGAACGCAATGCTTTCGGAAGGCAGCGCGAGAGTTTCGAAGCAGAATTAATGGTTAAAGGTATTGCTGAAGATATTAATGCTGTATTTATTCGTGCTCCACTTATCAAATCTGTTGGTGAAAATGTAGAAATACTTTCAAAATACAATGGTGAGATTGTTGCGGTAAGACAAGAGCAGTTTTTGGCTTGCTCATTTCATCCGGAGTTAACAAATGACGCCAGGTTCCACCAATATTTTGTCGATATGGTCACTGAAACAAAATCTAAATGTTTAAATGCATAACTAAATGTGAAACATAAAATTATAAATGCTAATGCAATGAAGGGAAATAGTAACATATTGTACGTTTTTCAGAGAGTCGATGGTTGGTGAAAATCGATAAGGTACTTATGTGAATCCATCCCAGAGTAGACTATTGAACGAGGCTTAGTCCTTCAGTAGGTAGTTCCGGCTCATCTTCCGTTATGAGATGCTAAGAGGTAGCAAAAAAGTAGGTGGCTAACATTTATGTCTAGCTACATTGCCTAACCGCTCGAGTCAAATAACCTGTAGATAAAAAAGTCAAAAACAGATTTTTTTTCTGCCAGAACATTTGCTAGTTGCGGTTGAGCAAGGCACTTCCGCTTTTCGTTACAACTAGGGTGGCAACGCGGGTTAACTCTCGTCCCTTTTATTTGGGACGGGGGTTTTTTATATTTAATCCTATATTCTTTAAGGAGGAAAAAACAATGTTAGATGTAAAAGTCTTAAGAGCAAATTTTGAGGAAGTGAAGAAAAAGCTTGAAAATCGCGGTGAAAAGATTGCTGATTTAGATCGCTTCGGTGACCTAGATCAACGACGTCGCGAATTAATAGTGGAAGTTGAGCAATTAAAGAGTAGACGTAATACAGTTTCTCAAGAAGTAGCTCATTTAAAGCGTGAAAAGCAAGATGCTGATCATTTAATTAATGAAATGAAGGAAGTTTCCGATAGAATTAAAGCACTAGATGATGAACTCAGAACGGTTGATACACAACTAGAGGATATTTTATTAACGATCCCAAATATCCCTCATGAGAGTGTTCCAGTTGGTCTGACGGAAGATGAAAATGTTGAAATTAGAACTTGGGGAGACATCCGACAGTTTGCGTTTGAAGCGAAACCTCATTGGGATTTAGGTACAAACCTAGACATTTTAGATTTCGAAAGGGCCTCAAAAGTAACTGGAAGTCGTTTTGTATTTTATAAAGGCAAAGGTGCAAGATTAGAACGAGCGTTAATTAACTTTATGATGGATCTTCACCAAGATCAACATGGCTACGAAGAAGTGCTTCCTCCATACTTAGTAAATCGCGCGAGTATGACAGGCACAGGGCAACTTCCTAAATTCGAGGAAGACGCATTTAAGATTAGAGAAGAGGATTACTTTTTAGTTCCAACAGCAGAAGTACCAGTAACAAACTTACACCGTGATGAAATTCTCGATGTGGATCAGCTTCCAATTGCTTATACGGCATATAGCGCAAATTTCCGTTCTGAAGCCGGTTCTGCTGGTAGGGATACAAGAGGACTAATTCGTCAACACCAATTTAATAAAGTTGAATTAGTCCGTTTTGTTAAGCCAGAAGACTCTTATGAGCAATTAGAATTATTAACTGGTCATGCAGAAAAGGTACTTCAATTATTAAAACTCCCTTATCGTGTTTTGAGCATGTGTACAGGTGACTTAGGTTTTACAGCGGCTAAGAAGTATGATATTGAAGTATGGATCCCAAGCTATGAAACATACCGAGAAATTTCTTCTTGTAGTAATTTTGAGGATTTTCAGGCTAGACGTGCAAATATTCGTTTTCGAAGAGAAGCAAAAGGGAAGACCGAATACGTTCATACATTAAATGGATCAGGACTTGCTGTAGGTCGTACAGTAGCAGCTATTTTAGAGAACTACCAGCAAGAAGATGGGAGTGTAGTTGTTCCTGAAGTGTTAGTCCCATATATGGGTGGTATTACAATCATTAAATAAATGTTACAAAACCGTGACTATTTTATAGCACGGTTTTCTTTTCTGTGATATTGTTTATTCATAGAAAAAATACCAAAAAAAGGGTGGTTGCATGCTTGCGAGAAATTTACTTAAAGCTTTATTGATGTATAGTGTCGTAATGATACTGATTGTTTTAATCGTATTTTTTCCTAGGAAGTTAGATGTAATGCTAGTTGACGGCGTCATGCAATTTGGTTATTCGTTCTCCTGGGGACAGTACTATGAAAATTTAAAGCAGTTTACTACATATGTAATTGAGAATAAGAGTTTAGGAGTTGTAAATGGCTGGTTAACTGTTGAAGAAACATTAAAGGTATTTTTACCACAAAGCTTAAAAGTCATTATTGCAGCCTTTTTTATTAGTATTTTTGTAGGATTATATAAAGGAATATTTGATTATAAGCAAAGTAGTCGCAGAACCAACTTTTTAGGGAATGGTACAACTTTTATTATTCAGGCAATTCCAGACTTTTTTTTAATCATACTAATGATTCTCACAATCATTACATTTTTCCCTTTTATCCCCATCTTTAGTCAAGGTGAATGGTATAGCTTTATTATTCCTGCCATCATTGTTTCTATCTATCCAACCTTATATATTGCCAGAATTACTTCTACACAAGTTAGTAATGAGGAAGGAATGCAATATATTCAAGTTGCAAAATCGAAAGGGCTAACGAATCGAATGGTATTGTATCGACATATGCTCCGCAATTGTTATGGTACGATTTTATCCCATTGTTCTACTGTCATGCTTCTGATTATCTCGAACTTATTAATGGTTGAGTATTTATTAGGATATAAAGGAGCAGCGTATCGTCTTTTTGAGGCCTTATCACACTCAACGGTGATAACGGTCGGCCAGCGTCATAACTTCGAAGGAGAGCTTATTATTGGGATTTGCTTTTGTTTTTTAGTTCTTGTATTAATAAGTAGAATTATTAGTGAACTGGCTAGTAACTATCTTGATCCAAGGAGGAATGAGTCGATATGATAAAGGAAAAATCATTCATCATTGGGGCTAGCATGTTCTTATTTTTAATTGTCGTTATGATTGCCGGTCCTTATATGCCGTTTGTAGATAAAGAGATTAAAGAGGAAACACTGCGTATGGAAGATGGTTTTTCACGTGCACCGTTTCCACCTTCACTTTCAGGACCGTTTGAACCGTTTGGAACTGATATGTTAGGAAGAGATTTATTTTCAATGATTGTGCTAGGTACAACTGAAACAATCTTTTTAGTTTTATTTATTACAATGATTAGGTATGTAATAGCCATTCCATTGGCATTAGCATCAATAAAGCAAAAGGGTCCTTTTTATTGGATTCTTACTAGCTGGAACAATGTGTTTTCTGCTATACCAACCATTTTTTCAGCAATTATTCTGATGAATCTTCCATTTTTTATTTTTTCTGAACATCGGGCGATTATCGTAATTGTAATCCTAGCCTTAATTGAGGTTGGAAGAGTTGGTTATATTATTCAGCAAGAGGGTTATCTAGTTTCAAATGAGCTTTATGTGCAAGCGGGGATAACTGTCGGTAATAGGCCACGCCATCTCTATCTAAATTATTACCTTCCAGCTTTGCTGCCATCGATATGCACCAACTTTTTTATGGATTTAGGCAGAGTTTTATTATTGATAGGTCAGTTAGGATTATTCAGCATATTTATTGAACAGAGTTGGATTCAATTAAGTGCAGGAGCAGGTGAAATTCAAAATATGAGCTATAACTGGGCATCTATTCTAGGTGAGACACGTACAACAATCAGAAAAGCACCTTGGATTACCTTTTTCCCAGCTCTAGCAATCACATTTACGATCCTCTGCTTTTACTTTATTGGTGAGGGGTTACGAGCTCATTTTACAAGGAAACAACGAGCCTAAGTATAAAAATATTTTTTTGAGGAACTTGCTTAATTATGCATTATAAGTGAGTTTCTTTCTTTATTGTTGTGGTATTAAGACAACATTCATACAGCCACCCTAAATATTTATACATTTTTTGGAATTACAGCTGACAATGCGTGTAATTATTACAAATGGATTACATAAACATTAATTGTAATAATTGTTTCTAAACTTAGGAATCAATCTCTTTCCAATTGTTTGCGAGTAAGAGCTGAGAATGAAAATGTTTTTCTGATATAGACACTTGTCTATTTTATAAAAATATAGGTGAGAAAATATAACAAATGAAAAGCAGAATCGTTAATAATTGTTAAAATAACAGGAGGGAGGACAAAGACTAAAATAAAAATTCTGAATTTATTGTAATTTTGTTGACACAAGATTAAACGTAGTGTAATATTCAGAATATAATAATTTATTATTTCTAAAAAATTATTTTTAGAAAATTGACTTTTTTATGAAAATTATTTATATTATAAAAGGTTACTAGTTTTATAGGATAATAGTAGAGGTGGTGAGTAGCAACTAGATGTCTACCTTATTGGAAGTTAAAAACTTAAAAACTCACTTTTTTTCAAAAGATAAAGTTTTTCCAGTTGTTGATGGATTAGATTTTAAAGTGAAAAAAGGGGAAACATTGGCCATTGTAGGTGAGTCGGGTTCAGGGAAGAGTATTACATCTCTTTCAATTATGGGTCTAGTTCCGAAACCAGGTGGCAAAATTGTTGAGGGTGAAATTGTTTTTGATGGCACTGATTTAGTTAAATTAAGTGAAAATGAGATGTATAAAGTTCGTGGGAATGACATTGCAATGATCTTTCAGGAACCTATGTCTTCACTTAATCCAGTATTAACAATCGGTGAACAAATTACGGAAGTATTAATCTACCATAAGAAAATCACCAAAAAAGAAGCAAGGGAGCGAGCCATAGAATTATTAAAGATTGTTGGTTTTGCCCGCGCTGAAGAAATATTAGATGATTACCCTCACCGTTTATCGGGCGGAATGCGTCAAAGGGTTATGATAGCGATGGCTATGAGCTGTGATCCAAAATTATTAATCGCTGACGAGCCTACAACAGCTTTGGATGTTACCGTTCAAGCACAGATCTTAGAACTGATGAAGGAATTATCAAAGAAGTTTAGTTCATCTATTATCTTGATTACTCATGATTTGGGAGTAGTTGCAGAATTAGCAGATCGCGTACTAGTTATGTATGCAGGTCAAGTTGTTGAAGAGTCTGATATTGTTGAACTCTTTGATCGACCACTACATCCATATACACAAGGTCTACTTAGCTCAGTACCAAAAATAGACGAGGAACAAGAAAGGTTGACATCAATAGGCGGAAATGTACCTTCTGCAGATAACTTTCCAAAAGGCTGTCGTTTCTCAACGCGGTGTACTCATGTGATGGAAAAGTGTTTAGAAAAACAACCAGACCTAATAGAAGTTTATCCAGGTCGCAAGTCACGTTGTTTCTTGCATGAGGAGGGTGTTAGCTAAAGATGTCTACAATTACAGTTGAAACAAGTCGTACTAATACAAAAGAAGAAGTCGCTGATATTTTATTAGAAGTAAAAGGCTTAAAAAAGTACTTCCCAATAAAATCCGGGATATTACAAAAAACCGTAGGCCATGTAAAAGCTGTTGATGATGTTAGCTTTTATATTAGAAAGGGAGAAACCTTTGGTCTAGTAGGAGAGTCAGGCTGTGGAAAGTCTACTACTGGTAGATCTATCATTCGTCTATATGAACCTACTGCTGGAGAAATCCTCTTTCAGGGTGAAGATATTGCAAAGATATCTGAAAAGAGTATGAGGCCGTATCGCAAAGATATCCAAATGGTGTTTCAAGATCCATACTCATCACTAAATCCAAGAAAAACTGTTGGTACAATCTTAGAAGAACCATTTCGAGTTCATAGTCTTTACTCTAAGAAGGAAAGAAAAGAACGGGTTGAACATTTGTTAGAGAAGGTTGGCTTAAACCCAACCCTAAGCAATCGTTACCCTCATGAATTTTCAGGAGGCCAACGCCAACGTATTGGGATTGCCCGAGCGTTAACGCTAAATCCAAAGCTAATTATTGGTGATGAGCCAGTTTCTGCTCTAGACGTTTCGATACAGTCTCAAGTATTGAATATTATGGATGACCTCCAAAAGGAACTTGGATTGACATACTTGTTTATCGCCCATGATTTGGCTGTTGTGAAACATATTTCTGATCGTATTGGTGTTATGTACCTTGGTCGAATGATGGAAATAACAGATAAACATACATTATATCGAAATCCACTTCATCCTTATACGCAAGCGTTGCTATCAGCGATACCAAAATCGCACCCAAGTGAAATTAAACGCGAGCGAATTATTTTAAAGGGGGATGTTCCAAGTCCCTCAAATCCGCCTGCAGGTTGTGTATTCCATACACGATGTCCGCAAGCAATGGATCACTGTAAGCAAGCCGTACCTATGTTGAAAGAGTTAGAGCCTGGTCATTTTGTCGCTTGTCATTTATACAATTAGTGGTAATTGAAAAGCGAAAAGTCCAACTCTACATTAAATATTCAAAATATTCCGAAGGGGGAAAAGAAATTGAAAAAGAAATTGTTAATTCTGTTAAGTTTAGTTTTCATGCTATCTGTTTTCTTAGTAGCATGCGGTGGCAAAGAAAAAACTGCTACTGAAACACCTGCTGAAACTCCAAAGGCTGAAGAACCAAAAACTGAGGAGCCGAAGGAAGAGCCAAAAGATGAAGGTCCTGTTCAAGGCGGAAGCGTTGTATTAGGTACATCTGGTGAGCCTGTTACATTCAACGGTAACTATTCTCAAGACTCTGCTTCATCTGACGTAATTGACCTGTTATTTGCTGGTCTTGTTCGCTCTAACGAAAACTTAGAGATTATTCCTCACATCGCAGTAGATTATCCTGAAATCTCTGAAGATGGGCTTGAGTGGGTTTATACTTTACACCAAGGTGTTAAATTCCACGATGGAACAGAATTAACTGCTGAAGACGTAGAATTCACGTACAATATCTTCAAACACCCTGACTATACTGGTCCACGTGCTGGAAGCTTTTCTAACGTAGAAACTATCGAAGCTATCGAAAAATATAAAGTTAAATTTACTTTATCTCAAGCTGATGCTCGTTTCCCAACATTAGCTGGTTACGGTATCTTACCGAAGCATATCTTAGCTGATGTTCCAGTTGGTGACCTTGGTGAATACCAAGAATTCAACCAAAAGAACCCAATCGGTGCTGGTCCATTTAAGTTTGTAAGCTGGACTCCAGGACAAAACTTAGTAGTTGAAGCTTTTGATGACTACTTTGAAGGCCGTCCTTACCTTGATCGTGTAACATTCCGTTTTGCTGCAGACTCAAATGCTCTAGTATTATTAATGCAAACTGGCGATATCGACTGGATGATTGCTCCTCCAGCTGAGTTAGCGACAATTGAAACATTCAACCATGCTAGAGTTTCTAATACATTAGCATTACGTTATGACTATATCGGATGGAACTTACAAAATCCATTATTCCAAGATGTAAAAGTTCGTCAAGCATTAACACATGCAATCGACCGTCAAGAAATCGTTGACACAATCATGGAAGGTAATGCAACAGTTGCACACGCTCCAGTATCACCACTTAGCTGGGCTTATAACGACAACGTAGCAAGATTTGACTTTGACCCAGAAAAAGCAAAATCTTTATTAGCAGAAGCTGGTTGGGAGCCAGGTGCTGATGGAGTTCTTCAAAAAGACGGACAAAAGTTCTCGTTCACAATTCTTTCTAACGATGGAAACGTAGTACGTCGTGACATCGGAATTATCGTTCAACAATACCTAGGTCAAATTGGTATTGAAGTTAAAGCAGAGCAAATGGAGTGGGGCGCATTCTTAGATAAGATTAACCCTCCTAACTATGACTTTGATGCTGTAGTATTAGCATGGAGCTTAGGTCTTGATCCAGATCCAAGTGCAATCTGGAGCTCAAAAGAGATCGAAAATGGTTTAAATAACATTAGCTATCGTAATGATCGTGTTGATGAAATTTCTGAAACTAACACTCAAATCCTAGATCAAACAGAGCGTGCAAAAGCTCTTGCAGAAGTATGGCAAATCTTAGCTGAAGAGCAACCATACACATTCATGTACTACCCACAACAATTCGTAGCATTAAGCAATAAGGTTCAAGGCTTCACTCATCACCCACGTGCTAACATGTATCGTGTTAACGAGTGGTGGATCGATAACAACTAATTAGCTTGCAAGGACAAGGGGGACAATTGTCCCCCTTGTTTCATGTAATTATAGTGTCGAGCCTTTTTAAACAAATGTCATTTTGTTCGTGCGACGATTAATTGCAGGAGCAATTGAGATACTTAGCCTCCTGCGATTACTCGTCGCAATTTGTTAAGTAGAAATTTGACGAAAAATTTGGCAGCTAGCCAACGATATTAATAATCATGTAAGGGGGTAATTATATGACGACATATCTCATTCGCCGATTAGTAATGATGATTCCCATTCTTTTTGGAATCTCGGTGATCTCCTTTGCGATCATGTATGCGGCGCCAGGGAAACCAGCTGTTATGAACTTAGATCCAGACATTTCTGTAGAAGACCGTGAGAAACAAATGGCAGCCTTAGGGCTAAACGACCCTCCTCATATTCAATACCTGAATTGGATGGGGAATGTTTTAAAGGGTGATCTAGGTAATTCTTTTACAAAGAAACAACCAGTAAAGGATATGATCTTAGACCGCTTACCTAATACATTGATTTTAATGCTATTTTCTACCATATTAGCGGTTATTATTTCGATACCTTTTGGTGTGTTATCTGCTACCAAACAATATTCAAAGCTAGACTATGGGGTAACAGTTACCTCATTCTTGGGACTAGCAACTCCGAACTTTTGGTTAGGCTTAATGCTCATTATGTTATTTTCTGTTCAGCTAGGCTGGACTCCTGTTGGTGGGGTTTCAACATTAGGAGCAGACTTTAGTTTATTGGATCGTCTTCATCACTTAATTTTACCTGCAATCGTACTAGCAACGGCTGACATGGCGGGCTTAACTCGTTACACACGTTCTAGTATGTTAGAGGTTATTAATCAAGATTACATTCGTACTGCCAGAGCAAAAGGATTTCGTGAGCGTACAGTAATTTACAAGCATGGATTACGTAATGGACTTATTCCTATTATTACGATTTTTGGTTTAATGCTACCTACTTTTATTGGAGGGTCAGTAATAGTCGAATCATTATTTAGCTGGCCAGGAATAGGCAAGCTCTTTATTGATGCAACATTTGAAAGAGATTATCCGGTTATTATGGCGATTACAATGTTTGGGGCTGTATTAACTGTTATTGGTAATCTAATCGCTGACATTCTATACGCTGTTATGGATCCAAGGATCGAGTACTAGGGGGTGAGGATATGGGAAAACCAGAAATAAATTTACCAAAAAAAGTTGAACAAACATTTGGAGAGCGACGTTCGCTGTTATCAATCATTGTTGCTAAATTTTTTCAGAATAAACTAGCAGTATTTGGCTTAGTTTTACTAGTTATTATTGTTAGTAGCGCACTTTTAGCGCCTTGGATAGCGCCACATGATCCTGATTTTCAAAACTTAAGAAATCGCTTGGCACAACCAAGTGCAGAATTTTTATTAGGAACAGACCATTTAGGGAGAGATATTTTTAGCCGCTTACTATACGGTGGTCGAGTATCATTATTCGTAGGTTTTGTATCAATGGTTGGAGCTGTAACAATCGGTACGACAGTTGGAGCGATTGCTGGATACTTCGGAGGTTTAATAGATGCATTCTTAATGCGTTTAGTAGATGTAATCATTTCTTTCCCAAATATTTTCTTACTAATTACTTTAGTTGCTGTTCTAGAGCCAAGCATAGATAAACTAATATTTGTGTTTGCTTTACTGAGTTGGACCGGAACAGCTCGTTTAGTACGAGGTGAATTCCTAACACTAAAGAAACGAGAGTTTGTATTGGCAGCTAGAACGATTGGGATGTCTAATACTAGAATTATCTTTGGACAAATTTTACCTAGTGCATTAGGTCCGATAATTGTATCAGCGACACTTGCTGTAGGTAGCTTTATCTTAGCAGAATCAGCACTTAGCTTCTTAGGCTTAGGTGTTCAGCCGCCGACGTCAACTTGGGGGAACATGTTGACATACTCTCAGAGTGTGACGATCTTTAGAACAGCTTGGTGGTATCCGACATTTCCTGGTGTCATGATATTACTTACCGTCTTATCGTTTAACTTTGTTGGTGATGGCTTACGCGATTCACTAGATCCACGTGTAGTTGAAAAATAGTAGTAAAGGTTAGCCTAATGGCTAGCCTTTTTTATTTAAATAGTAATCTGAAAATTACTAACAATTTACTTGTTTTTTAAATATAATTTTGAAAATTAGCAAAATTTTAATTCGAACATCCATTTGTCGGACATTTGTATTTCTAGGACAAACATTTGTTTTGAGTGCTTGATATTACAGGGGTTTGCCTACTTTTTTATATTTCTAGGAAATACAGTAACATTATTGACACACTTTTCGATTTAATGTAATATTCAGAGAGTGGGAAAAATTGATATTTTCAAAAAACTTTATACATAAAACTGTTTTCTAAGTTAGAGTTGCGTCAATTTTCGAAGTCTCAACTCTACAAAAATATAAAATATATAAGGGGGAAATACGAGATGAAAAAGTCACTAGTAACAATGTTAAGTATGATTTTGCTGTTATCTTTGTTTTTAGTCGCTTGTGGTGATAAAGAAACCACAACGGAAACTAATGAAGATACAACAGCTCCAACAGAGACTACTGATGATTCAACTGAAGCAACTCCAAGTGGTGAGCCAAAACAAGGAGGTAACCTAGTATTAGGTACTTCAGGCGAGCCTGTACTATTCAACTCACTATATCATCAGGATTCAGCTAGTGCTGATGTAACTGACTTAGTATTTGCAGGGTTAATGAGTACAAATGAAAATTTAGAGGTTGTTCCAAGTATTGCTGTAGATTACCCAGAGATTTCTGAGAATGGTTTAGAGTGGACATACACATTACGTGAGGGAGTTCTTTTCCATGATGGCCAAGAAGTAACTGCTGAAGATGTGGTATTTACGTATAGTATATTCTTACATGAAGATTATACAGGACCTCGTGCAGGAAGTTTTACTGCGTTAGAAAAAGTAGAAGCGGTTAATGATTACCAAGTAAAGTTTACTTTAAATGAAGCTGATGCTCGCTTTTCAACATTAATGGGTTATGGGATTTTACCAAAACATATTTTAGGTGATATTCCTGTGGCAGATTTAGAGGAATACAGAGAGTTTAATATTGAAAAACCAATTGGAGCTGGTCCTTTTAAGTTTGTTAGCTGGACTCCAGGGCAAAATCTAGTAGTAGAAGCCTTTGATGAGTATTTCGAGGGTCGTCCTTATCTTGATCGTGTAACATTCCGTTTTGCATCTGATGCCAACGCGTTAGTTTTATTGTTAGAGACTGGTGATATTGACCATATGATCGTACCGACTACAGAGTTAGCAACTGTGCGTTCTTATGACCATGTCACTGTTTCTGATGTTCTCGCTTTACGTTATGACTATATTGGCTGGAATTTAGATCGCCCTCTATTCCAAGATGTGCGCGTTCGTCAAGCATTAACACTAGCGCTTGACCGTCAAGAGATCGTTGATACAATCATGGAAGGCAATGCGACTGTTGCTCATGCACCAGTATCACCTTTAAGTTGGGCTTACAATGATAATGTTCCTAGATTTGACTACGACCCTGAAAGAGCCAAGCAATTATTAGCTGAAGCTGGTTGGGAACCAGGTGCAGATGGCATTCTTCAAAAAGATGGCGAACGTCTATCGTTTACAATTCTTTCTAATAGCGGAAACGTTGTACGTCGTGATATCGGAATTATTGCACAACAATACTATAGTCAAATCGGTATTGAAGTAAAAGCAGAACAAATGGAGTGGGGAGCTTTCTTAGAGAAGATCAATCCTCCAAACTTTGATTTTGACGCTGTTGTTTTAGCATGGGGATTAGCTCTTGATCCAGATCCAAGTGCAATTTGGCATTCAAAAGAGATCGAAAACGGGCTTAATAGAAGTGCATACAGAAATGCTCGTGTCGATGAAATTTCTGATATGAATACATCAATCCTAGATCAAACTGAGCGTGCTGCTGCATTAGCTGAAGTGTGGGAAATCTTAGCTGAAGAACAACCATACACATATTTATTCTACCCACAACAATTCGTGGCAATGACTAACGACTTAAAAGGTTTCACACATCATCCTCGTGTTGATATGTACCGTGTAAATGAATGGTGGTTAGATCGTTAAGAATAGTTTAGAGGTTAAGGAGACTACAAGTCTCCTTAACTATTTAAAGTAATTTTGTGACGAGTAAGTAGAATGGTTGACTTGTAGTTAGTCGTCACAAATTTACAGTAATATAAAACTATAAATAAATAATAATTCTGATAATTTAATACATTATCTTATTTTTTCGGAATAATTAAAACAAATATGTTTTATGGTTAAACAACCAGAGTGGTGTAGCTTTCCTTGATTTTAACTAATGAAATTATTACTAAAAGTATATATATTCAAAGGAATTTTTATTTTCTAAAAAATGCTGTAATATTATTGACACATATCTCAAGCTGGTGTAATATTCAGTATGTAAGAAAAATTACTATATTCAAAAAATTATCATCATAGAATTGTTAGAAAGTTTATTCTTTTTAAATAGTATCGAGAGAATGCTGGATTAATAGATTGATAGAACTTAGGTGGTGAATGGAAGCGATGTCTACGTTATTAGAAGTAAAAAATTTAAAGACCCACTTTTTTGCGAAAAATAAAGTTCTTCCAGTAGTTGACGGATTAGACTTCACTGTAAAAAAAGGTGAGACGTTAGCTATTGTAGGTGAGTCTGGATCAGGTAAGAGTATCACTTCATTATCAATTATGGGTCTTGTACCTAAACCAGGTGGAAAAACAGTTGCTGGAGAAATCATTTTTGATGGTACTGATTTGCTATCTTTAAGTGAAAATGAAATGTTTAAAGTCCGTGGGAATGACATTGCAATGATTTTCCAAGAACCGATGTCTTCATTAAATCCAGTTTTAACGATTGGTGAACAAATTACAGAAGTATTAATCTACCACAAAAAGATCACCAAAAAAGAAGCGAGAGAAAAAGCTGTTGAGTTGCTGAAAATCGTTGGCTTTGCTCGTGCAGAGGAAATATTAGATGATTATCCTCACCGCTTGTCAGGCGGAATGCGACAAAGGGTTATGATCGCGATGGCAATGAGCTGCGATCCTAAATTGTTGATTGCGGATGAGCCGACAACGGCACTAGACGTGACAGTTCAAGCGCAAATATTAGAACTAATGAAGGAACTATCAGCAAAATTTAGTTCGTCTATTATATTGATTACTCATGATTTAGGTGTTGTAGCGGAATTAGCTGACAGAGTATTGGTAATGTATGCAGGACAAGTTGTAGAAGAATCAACCATTGTTGAATTATTTGACAATCCTCTACACCCTTATACTCAAGGCCTGTTGAATTCTGTTCCTAAGATCGATGAAGAACAAGAGCGTTTATCTTCTATTGGAGGAAACGTGCCTTCACCGGATAATTTCCCGAAAGGTTGCCGCTTTTCAACACGCTGTACACACGTTATGGCTAAGTGCTTAGAAAGCCAGCCGGAACTTCTTGAAGTTTATCCAGGACGAAAGTCACGGTGCTTCTTGCATGAGGAGGGAGGTATTTAATTATGAGTAGTGTAACTCTAGAAGCTAATAAAAATAAGGCTGTCAAGACAGACTCAGATATATTATTAGAAGTAAAAGGATTGAAGAAGTACTTTCCGATAAAAGCAGGTATTCTTCAGAAAACTGTTGGGCATGTTAAAGCTGTTGATGATGTAAGCTTCTTTATTAAAAAAGGTGAAACATTTGGTCTCGTTGGAGAATCCGGGTGTGGAAAATCAACAACAGGGCGAACGATTATTCGTTTGTATGAACCAACAGAAGGTGAAATCCTCTTTGATGGTCAAGATATTTCTGGTCTGAAAGAAAGTCAATTAAAACCCTATAGAAAAGATATTCAAATGGTATTCCAGGATCCGTATTCTTCGTTAAATCCAAGAAAAACTGTTGGAACAATATTAGAAGAACCTTTTCGGGTCCATAACTTATATTCAAAGGCTGAAAGAAAAGAACGAGTTGAACATTTGTTAGATCGTGTTGGCTTAAACCCAACGCTAAGTAATCGTTACCCACACGAATTTTCTGGTGGACAACGTCAACGTATTGGGATTGCCCGCGCGCTAACCTTAAATCCAAAATTAATTATTGGTGATGAGCCAGTATCAGCATTGGATGTGTCAATTCAGTCGCAAGTACTAAACATTATGGATGATCTTCAAAAAGAGTTTGGATTAACATACCTTTTCATCGCCCATGATTTAGCGGTAGTAAAACACATTTCTGACCGTATTGGAGTGATGTACTTAGGGAGAATGATGGAAGTAACGGATAAGAAAACGTTATATAGTAATCCACTTCACCCGTATACGCAGGCGCTTTTATCGGCAATACCGAAATCGCACCCAAGTGAGGTTAAGCGTGAACGTATTATTTTAAAAGGCGATGTACCAAGCCCTTCAAATCCACCTAGTGGTTGTGTATTCCATACACGCTGTCCGCAGGCGATGGATCATTGTAAAGCAGTTGTACCTACGTTAACCGAGTTAGAGCCTGGTCACTTTGTTGCTTGCCATTTATATAATTAAGTTTGGTAAGGGAAAAGAATCGACTCTATACTAAATTATAAAAAAATTCCAAGGGGGAAATACAAATGAAAATGAAGAAGTCGTTATTAACACTTCTAAGCATGATCTTAATGCTTTCTCTTTTCTTAGTAGCATGTGGCGGCGGTAATGACACAACTACAGAAGAAAACACACAAGCACCAACAGATACAACTGAAGGTGACGCTACTGAAGAAGCTCCATCTGGTGAGCCACAACAAGGCGGAAGCGTTGTATTAGGTTCTTCTGGAGAGCCAGTACTATTTAACTCTTTGTACCACCAAGATTCAGCAAGTGCTGATGTAACAGATTTAGTGTTCGCTGGTTTAATGAGCGCTAACGAAAATTTAGAAATGGTACCACACATCGCAGCTGATTTCCCAGTTGTTTCAGAAGACGGTTTAGAATTAACTTATACACTTCGTGAGGGAGTTCTATTCCACGATGGAACAGAATTAACTGCAGAAGATGTAGAATTTACTTATAGTATCTTCAAACATGAAGACTATGCTGGTCCTCGTGCTGGAAGCTTTGCAAACATGGAAAGTGTAGAAGCAACAGGCAAATATGAAGTGAAATTCACTTTAAATCAAGCAGATGCTAGTTTCCCGACTTTAGCTAGCTATGGTATCTTACCAAAGCACATCCTTGGGGATATTCCTGTAGCTGACTTAGGTGAGTATCAAGAATTCAACATTAAAAACCCAATTGGTGCAGGTCCATTTAAATTTGTAAGCTGGACTCAAGGTCAAAATCTAGTTTTAGAAGCTTTTGACAACTATTTCGAAGGTCGCCCTTATCTTGATCGCGTAACATTCCGTTTCGCTGCAGATTCAAATGCTTTAGTATTATTAATGCAAACTGGTGATATCGACTGGATGATTGCTCCTCCAGCTGAAATCGCAACAATTGAAACATTTAACCATGCTAGAGTTTCTAACACATTAGCTTTACGTTATGACTATATTGGATGGAACTTACAAAATCCATTATTCCAAGATGTAAAAGTTCGTCAAGCATTAACACATGCAATTGATCGTCAAGAAATCGTTGACACAATCATGGAAGGTAATGCAACAGTTGCACACGCTCCAGTATCACCACTTAGCTGGGCTTACAATGACAATGTTCCAAAATTTGATTTTGATCCAGAAAAAGCAAAATCTTTATTAGCAGAAGCTGGCTGGGAGCCAGGTGCTGATGGAGTTCTTCAAAAAGACGGACAAAAGTTCTCTTTCACAATTCTTTCTAACGATGGAAACGTAGTACGTCGTGACATCGGAATTATCGTTCAACAATACCTAGGTCAAATTGGTATTGAAGTTAAAGCAGAGCAAATGGAGTGGGGCGCATTCTTAGATAAGATCAACCCTCCTAACTATGACTTTGATGCAGTAGTATTAGCTTGGGGCTTAGCTCTAGATCCAGATCCAAGAGCAATCTGGCACTCAGGGGAAATTGAAAATGGTTTAAATAACATTAGCTATAGCAACCCACGTGTTGATGAAATCGCTGATAGTAACAAACAAATCATGGATCAAGCTGAGCGTGCAGCAGCACTTGCAGAGGTTTGGGAAATCTTAGCTGAAGAGCAACCTTACACATTCATGTACTACCCACAACAATTTATTTCTTTAAGTAACAAGATCCAAGGCTTTACACACCACCCACGTGTTAATATGTACAAAGTTAACGAATGGTGGATCGACAATAACTAATGATTACAAAGGTAAGGATAAGAGGGGACGCTTGTCCCCTCGTTCCTTATACTTTTTAAAGACTATAACTACCTGCTTAATATGGTTATGGGTTTTATAAAGTATAAGAAAAACATAGGCGTTCGCTTTTAAACTTGGCGATAGGCCAAGTTTTTCTTTCTACATGTTATAGAATATTGTAAATTTCATTTATGTAAATCGTTAGCTCAAGTGTTGACTCCTCAGGTAACTGCAAGTTTTATAGGAAAGTAGATTTCTCTTGTTGTTGGCTAGTTAGATAGTTTGAGTGAGTTGTTTGACTAAAAGTGAGCTACAGCCTTTTAAAAAATCGTAAGGGAGTAAAAAAAATGACGACGTACTTAATTCGCCGACTTGTAATGATGATTCCTATACTTTTTGGGATCTCAGTGATCTCCTTTGCCATTATGTATGCGGCACCAGGGAAACCGGCTGTTATGAATCTAGATCCAGATATCTCTGTAGAAGACCGTGAAAAACAAATGGAGAGATTAGGGCTTAATGATCCTCCTCATGTTCAGTATCTTAATTGGATGGGAAATGTTCTAAAAGGAGATTTTGGAACATCATTCACAAAGAAACAACCAGTGAAGGATATGATTTTAGATCGTTTACCTAATACATTAATATTAATGATATTTTCTACGATATTAGCAGTTATTATATCAATTCCGTTTGGTGTAATCTCTGCAACGAAGCAATATTCTAAATTAGATTACGGTGTTACGATAACATCATTTTTAGGATTAGCGACGCCAAACTTTTGGTTAGGTCTTATGTTAATTATGTTGTTCTCTGTTCAGCTTGGGTGGACACCGGTTGGTGGTGTTTCAACGCTTGGAGCGGACTTTAGTTTGTTAGATCGTCTTCACCATTTAATTTTACCTGCAATCGTACTTGCAACAGCTGATATGGCAGGCTTAACTCGTTATACACGTTCTAGTATGTTAGAAGTTATTAATCAGGATTACATCCGTACTGCTAGAGCAAAAGGTTTCCGTGAAAGTACGGTTATTTATAAGCACGGATTACGCAATGGGTTAATTCCTATCATTACAATTTTTGGATTGATGCTTCCTGGATTTATTGGTGGTTCCGTTATTGTTGAGTCACTATTTAGTTGGCCGGGAATTGGAAAACTATTTATCGATGCAACATTTGAAAGAGATTACCCTGTTATTATGGCCATTACAATGTTTGGGGCAGTACTAACAGTCCTTGGAAACTTAATTGCAGATATTCTTTATGCAGTTCTTGATCCAAGGATCGAGTACTAGGAGGTGTGTGTTTATGGCTAAACCTGAATTACAACAACCAAACGGTAAGAAGCAAATTGAACAAACATTCGGAGAGCGACGCTCCCTTTTATCGATCATTATTGCGAAATTTTTGCAAAATAAATTGGCTGTTATCGGACTAATTTTATTAGCGGTTATTGTTGGAAGTGCGTTACTAGCACCATGGATTGCTCCCCATGATCCGGATTTCCAAAATCTTAGAAATCGCCTTGCTTCACCTAGTGCAGAATTTCTTCTTGGGACAGACCACTTAGGCCGAGATATATTTAGCCGCTTATTATATGGAGGCAGAGTTTCCCTATTTGTAGGATTTGTGTCAATGGTTGGAGCAGTAACGATTGGAACAACTGTGGGTGCGGTAGCAGGATATTTTGGCGGATTAATTGATGCATTTTTAATGCGTTTAGTAGATATTATTATCTCGTTCCCAAATATCTTCTTACTAATTACATTAGTAGCAGTGCTCGAGCCGAGCTTGGATAAACTAATCATTGTATTTGCCTTGCTAAGCTGGACAGGGACAGCACGTTTAGTACGTGGAGAGTTTCTAACACTCAAGAAACGAGAGTTTGTATTAGCAGCTAGAACGATTGGAATGTCTAACACTAGAATTATCTTCGGTCAGATTTTACCTAGTGCAATGGGACCTGTCATCGTTGCAGCGACACTGGCTGTAGGAAGTTTTATTTTAGCTGAATCGGCACTTAGCTTCTTAGGATTAGGAGTTCAGCCGCCAACTTCGACTTGGGGGAATATGTTAACCTATTCTCAGAGTGTAACAATCTTTAGAACTGCTTGGTGGTATCCAACATTCCCAGGTGTGATGATCTTACTTACGGTATTATCATTCAACTTTGTTGGAGATGGTCTTCGTGATGCATTAGATCCACGAGTAACTGAAAAATAATAAATGAACAAAGCTTACTGATTGAAACATATCGGTAAGCTTTTTTATTTGTCAAACAAAAGCATCTAACTATTTGTTTTACCAATATAATTTCTGGACGTGCAATTCAATAGTATAGTTCCCAGAGTTTTTCATTATCACAGGTAAGTGTAAGAGTAGACATAGCTATGTTTATTCTGTTGTGGCAAACATTACATGATAATTTTAAACTGATTAACTAGAGAAAATGTACAACCTGTGTTAAAGTTATATTAGAAAAACAAATTAATATGTTTAAATAGTTTAAATTAGAATAATATTTCAATAATTCAAACTGGTCAAAATTATTACTATATAACAAATCTCGTGATAGAATTTTCACATTCCAATAAATAAACACTGACAATTTATAAAATTCAACGAAGTAAAAAAATAGAAATAAATTAACATTGACAAATATGTTACATTAATATAACATTTTAAGCGTTACTCTTTACAGTTTTACAATTTGTCGACAGTTTATAAAATTTGTATTTATAGTTTGTGTGTATAATAATTTAATCATAAGATAATAGATTAATAGTTTCTACATTTACTAAGGTGGTGAAAGCATAAGATGTCTACTTTATTAGAAGTTAAAAATTTAAAGACCCACTTTTTTGCTAAAAATAAAGTTTTACCAGTTGTTGATGGTGTAGACTTTGAGGTTAAAAAAGGTGAGACATTAGCTATCGTTGGTGAGTCAGGATCAGGTAAGAGTATTACCTCCCTTTCAATTATGGGTCTTGTGCCAAAACCTGGCGGAAAAACGGTCGATGGTGAAATCAATTTTGATGGGACAAATTTACTATCATTAAGTGAAAATGAAATGTTTAAAGTTCGTGGTAACGAAATAGCGATGATCTTCCAGGAGCCAATGTCATCACTTAATCCAGTGTTAACAATTGGTGAACAGATTACTGAAGTTTTAATTTACCATAAAAAGATGACTAAAAAAGAAGCTCGACAAAAAGCCGTAGAATTACTGAAGATTGTTGGTTTTGCACGTGCAGAAGAAATTCTTGATGATTATCCACACCGCTTATCTGGTGGTATGAGACAGCGTGTTATGATTGCTATGGCAATGAGCTGTGATCCAAAATTATTAATTGCAGACGAACCTACAACAGCGCTTGACGTTACTGTTCAAGCTCAAATCTTAGAATTGATGAAGGAATTGTCTGAAAAGTTCAATTCATCAATTATCTTGATTACACATGACTTAGGGGTTGTTGCTGAACTAGCTGACCGTGTAATCGTAATGTATGCAGGTCAAGTAGTGGAAGAGTCAGGTATCGTTGAAATGTTTGATAATCCGCTACATCCTTACACTAAGGGACTATTAAGTTCTGTTCCGAAAATTGATGAAGAGCAAGAGCGTTTATCATCTATTGGTGGTAATGTTCCTTCACCTGATAATTTTCCAAAAGGCTGTCGTTTCGCTACACGTTGTCCACATGTGATGGAAAAATGTATTGAGCAGCAACCTATGTTAATGGAAATTGAACCAGGTCGTAAATCACGTTGTTTCTTGCATGAGGAAGGAGGTAATAAGTAATGACTACCTTAAAAAATCCTAATACAGACAAGAGTGACATCTTACTTGAGGTTAACGGTTTGAAGAAGTATTTCCCTATCAAAGCGGGAATTATGCAAAAAACTGTTGGAAATGTAAAAGCTGTCGATGATGTTAGTTTTTTTATAAAAAAAGGTGAGACTTTCGGTCTGGTAGGTGAGTCTGGTTGTGGTAAATCAACAACTGGAAGAACGATTATACGTTTGTATGAACCAACCGAGGGTGAAATTCTTTTCGAAGGTCAGGACTTATCGAAACTTAAAGAGAAAGAGTTAAAGCCTTACCGTAAAGATATTCAAATGGTATTCCAAGACCCATATTCATCTTTAAATCCGCGAAAGACTGTTGGAACTATTTTAGAAGAGCCATTTAGGGTTCACAATTTATATTCAAAGGCTGAGCGTAAAGAGCGAGTCGAACATTTATTAGATCGCGTCGGTTTAAATCCTAGTTTAAGTAATCGTTATCCACATGAATTTTCAGGTGGTCAACGTCAAAGAATCGGTATTGCTCGTGCACTTACTCTAAATCCAAAGTTAATTATTGGTGACGAACCTGTATCAGCACTAGACGTTTCTATTCAATCCCAGGTTTTAAATATTATGGATGATCTTCAAAAAGAATTTGGATTAACATATCTATTTATTGCTCATGACTTAGCTGTTGTTAAGCATATTTCGGATCGTATTGGTGTTATGTACCTAGGAAGAATGATGGAGGTTACTGATAAGAAAACGTTATATAGTAATCCACTACATCCTTATACACAAGCACTACTATCAGCGATACCTAAATCGCATCCAAGTGAAGTGAAGCGTGAGAGAATCATCTTAAAAGGTGATGTACCAAGCCCTTCAAATCCGCCAAAAGGCTGTGTATTCCATACACGATGCCCACAAGCCATGGATCATTGTAAAGAAGCTGTTCCGGCATTGAAAGAACTAGAGCCAGGACATTTTGTAGCATGTCATTTATATAACTAATGATATAAATGTAGAACTAAAACTATTAGGAGGTAAGACAATTGCTTAAAAAGAAGTCAATTTTCACAACATTAAGCTTACTATTAATGGTTTCACTATTCTTAGTAGCTTGTGGTGGCAATGATGCTACACCACAAACAGAAACACAACCAAATGAAAACACTGCTGAACAACCAGTAGGTGAACCACAATATGGTGGCAACCTAATCCTAGGTACATCAGGTGAACCAGTTATTTTCAACGAATTATATTCTACAGATACTGCAAGTGGCGATATCACTGACTTAGTATTTGTTGGTTTAACAGGTACAAACGAAAATTTAGAAGTAGTACCAGTTGTGGCTAAAGATCTAGCTGAAATCTCTGAAGATGGTTTAGAGTGGACTTTCCACATGCACGAAGGTGTTCTTTTCCATGATGGAGTAGAAGTAACGGCTGAAGACGTAGTTTTCACTTATAGCATCTTCTTACATGAAGACTATACTGGACCTCGTGCTGGTAGTTTTACAGCTTTAGAGAAAGTGGAAGCAGTAGACACTTATACTGTTAAGTTTACATTAAATGAAGCAGATGCACGTTTTGCTACACTTACTGGCTATGGAATCCTTCCAAAGCATTTATTAGAGCAAGTACCAGTAGCTGATTTAGAAGAATACAGAGCTTTTAATATTGAAAAACCAATCGGAGCAGGTCCTTTTAAATTCGTAAGCTGGACTACAGGACAAAACCTTGTATTAGAAGCTAATGAAGACTATTTTGAAGGTCGTCCGTACCTTGATAATGTAACATTCCGTTTTGCGAGTGACTCAAACGCATTAGTATTATTACTTGAAACGGGTGATATTCACCACATGATCGTACCTACAACTGAGTTAGCTACAGTTGAGTTTTATGACCATGTAAATCTTCATTCAACACTAGCTTTACGTTATGACTATATTGGTTGGAACTTAGATCGTCCATTATTTGCTGATAAGAAAGTAAGACAAGCATTAACACATGCGATTGATCGTCAAGAAATTGCAGAAACAATTATGGAAGGAAATGCTACAGTAGCGCATGCTCCTGTATCTCCATTAAGCTGGGCTTATAATGACAATGTTGCTAAGTTCGAATATGATCCAGAAAAAGCTAAGCAGTTATTAGCTGAGGCTGGTTGGGAGCCAGGTTCAGATGGCATCCTTCAAAAAGATGGCGAAAGATTCTCTTTCACAATCCTTTCTAACAGTGGTAACGTAGTTCGTCGTGACATCGGAATTATTGCACAACAATACCTTGCACAAGTTGGTATTGAAGTTAAAGCTGAACAAATGGAGTGGGGTGCATTCTTAGATAAGATTAACGCACCAAACTTTGATTTCGACGCTGTTGTAATGGCTTGGGGACTTGCTTTAGACCCTGATCCAAGTGCAATTTGGCACTCTAAAGAAATTGAAAATGGTTTAAACAGAAGTGCTTTCAGAAACGACAGAGTCGATGAAATTGCTGATTTAAATACAAAAATTATTGATCAAACAGAGCGTGCAGCATTACTTGCTGAAGCTTGGGAGATCTTAGCTGAAGAACAGCCGTACACGTACCTGTTCTACCCACAACAATTCGTTGCTTTATCAAAAGATGTACAAGGTTTTACACATCATCCACGTATTGACATGTACAAAGTTAACGAATGGTGGTTAAATCAATAGTAAGGTAGTTAGGACGAAAATCCTACATGCTTAACAGTGTATAGAGAAGGGGGAGTTACTCCCCTCTTCTTATATACAAATCCTCATTAGTAAAGGAGTTTAAAGATGACGACTTATATTATTCGCCGATTAATTATGATGATTCCGATTCTTTTTGGGATATCAATTATCTCCTTTGCAATTATGTATGCGGCACCTGGAAAACCTGCGGTCATGAACTTAGATCCAGACATTTCAATGGAAGACCGTGAAAGACAAATGGAGAAATTAGGTCTTAATGATCCTCCACATATCCAGTATTTGAATTGGATGGGGAATGTTTTAAAAGGAGATTTTGGAACTTCTTTTACAAAGAAACAACCTGTTAAAGATATGATCCTAGATCGCCTACCGAATACACTTATCTTGATGGTTTTTTCAACTATATTAGCAGTAATTATTGCGATACCATTTGGGGTACTTTCAGCTACCAAACAGTATTCAAAGTTAGACTATGGTGTGACGGTTACGTCGTTTTTAGGACTAGCTACGCCTAACTTCTGGTTGGGGTTAATGCTAATTATGTTGTTTTCTGTTCAGTTAGGTTGGACACCTGTTGGTGGAGTATCTACACTTGGTGCAGACTTTAGTTTATTAGATCGACTTCATCATTTAATTTTACCAGCAATCGTATTAGCAACAGCAGATATGGCTGGTTTAACGCGCTATACTCGTTCAAGTATGTTAGAAGTAATTAATCAGGATTATATCCGCACGGCAAGAGCTAAAGGTTTCCGTGAAAGTAAAGTTATTTATAAGCACGGGTTAAGAAATGGACTTATTCCAATCATTACAATCTTTGGTTTAATGCTACCGACATTTATTGGTGGTTCTGTTATCGTTGAATCATTATTTAGCTGGCCGGGGATAGGTAAATTATTTATTGATGCAACTTTTGAAAGAGATTATCCAGTAATTATGGCAATCACAATGTTTGGTGCTGTACTTACAGTCATAGGTAACTTAATTGCTGATATTTTATACGCTGTATTAGATCCAAGAATTGAATATTAGGAGGTGGCGAACGTTGGCAAAACCACAATTGAATCTTCCAAAAAATGCAAATCTTAACGATGTACAATCATTGGGAGAGAGACGCTCATTATTATCAATTATTATCGCAAAGTTTCTCCAAAATAAATTAGCAGTCGTTGGTTTAGTAATGCTCGCTATTATCGTAATTAGTGCATTACTTGCACCTTGGATTGCGCCGCATGACCCAGATTTTCAAAATCTTAGAAACCGCTTAGCGGCACCGAGTGCCGAGTTCTTATTAGGAACAGATCACTTAGGAAGAGATATCTTTAGTCGTCTATTATACGGTGGAAGAGTTTCATTATTCGTTGGCTTTGTAGCGATGGTTGGTGCTGTTACAATTGGAACTACTGTTGGAGCTATTGCTGGTTACTTTGGTGGACTAGTAGATGCGTTCCTTATGCGTTTAGTTGATGTTATTATCTCGTTTCCAAACATCTTCTTACTAATTACACTAGTAGCGGTGCTTGAGCCGAGCCTTGATAAGTTAATTATCGTATTTGCCTTATTAAGTTGGACAGGAACAGCACGTTTAGTTCGTGGTGAATTCTTAACACTAAAAAAACGTGAGTTCGTACTTGCAGCACGTACTATTGGTATGTCTAACACTAGAATTATCTTTGGACAGATCTTACCAAGTGCGATGGGGCCTGTTATCGTAGCAGCAACACTTGCTGTAGGTGGATTTATCTTAGCCGAATCCGCACTTAGTTTCTTAGGATTGGGTGTGCAACCACCAACTTCAACCTGGGGTAACATGTTAACTTACTCTCAGAGTGTTACGATCTTTAGAACTGCTTGGTGGTACCCGACCTTCCCTGGTGTAATGATTTTGTTAACTGTATTATCATTTAACTTTGTTGGTGATGGACTAAGAGATGCGCTTGATCCACGCGTAACTGAAAAATAATAAGTAATGACGGTAGCCATTCCATGGTTACCTTTTTTTATTTGTTTTAAGCCACACTTTTACATAATTAATAGTGAAAAATTTATTTAATTATAGAGCAAGTCACCACTCTTTTCACATTTAGTTCACGTTTACTTTATGCTACCTACCTGGTTAAAACCTTATAATATAAGGTATTACCAGGTTATTTGTATATGTATTAGTGTGTATAGTTCACATATCTGTAACAGTAAAAGTGATTTTTATCACATTGTGGGAAAGTGTAAAAAAGTATGATAGAGACAGGAAGTGAGTTAAGTCACAGCCGTAAGGAAATTCACTGCTATACAAGACCATTTTCACTTTAAGCAAAGACTGCTCGATGCTTAATAAATAAAAATATATGAGATTAGAAGGGGGAGATACCGGTGGGGGAAAAGCTTAAAAGGCTAGATAAGAAGATCTTGTTATTTACGCTTATCGGTGTGTTTGCAGGAATAGTTTTATTTGCAGGATCTACAAAAACACTGAAAGCAACTGACACTGGTGAATTTTGTTCTAGCTGTCACATCATGGGGACTGTGTATGAGACATTTGCTAATTCAAATCATGCATCACTAACTTGTAATGATTGCCACTTACCACATGATAATGCTGCAAAAAAGCTATTTGAAAAAGCAAAAGCAGGTATGGGACATATGTACATGAATACACTCGGTGCTAGTAAAATTCCTGATGTACTTCATGCCACTGATAATTCCAAAGAGATTATCAATCAAAATTGTATTAGCTGTCATGAACCGAGCTTACAAAATGTTCAACATGATGTAAAAGATAGTTGTGTAGATTGTCATCGCCAAGTTCCGCATTCAAAGGGTGATTTTCGACCGGCGGATTGGTACGAACCAAAAGAATTTTACTTTATGCCAGCAGGTAGAAAATAATGAAAGGGTTGAAAAAAATGGGGAGTTTTAATAAGAAGCCAATTCTCTTACTGTTTATGTCAGTACTAGTTATGCTAGCATTAGTAGGTTGCGCTAGTTCACAGGCACAAGAGAAAGAGCCAATGAATACTGGACTAGATCCTAAAGAATGGAACAGTTACGCGTTTAAAGATAAATTTCCTCTACAATGGGAAAGTTTTATGAAAAACATGGTGGATGAAAAAGAGGTAAAACCAAAGAATGATCCATCCATTGAGCCTTACTTACCAATTCTCTGGAACGGTTTTGGTTTCGCAGTTGAGTATAACTTAACCCGTGGTCATACCTATGCTTTTGAAGATCAAATGGAAGTAAGACGTATTACAATGAACCCAAATGCCATTTCAGCTTGTATGTCTTGTAAAACAACGCTGTTTCCGCAGATGATTGAAGAGTTTGGTTACGACAAAGCATTTGCTCTAAATTACCATGATGAGGCTATGCCATGGATCGACCAAATGACAGAAGCGGATAGAGGCGGCGAACTAGGAAACTATGGTCATGCCTCTGTAGGATGTTCAACTTGTCATGATCCAGTAACAATGGATTTACGTATTGCTATGCCTCAGTTAACACTTTCTTTAGAAAATATGGACCCTGAAGTAATGAAAAAGCAATTAGGTTTTACTTTAGATACAATTACACAACATGATATGCGCTCTTTAGTTTGTGCGCAGTGTCACGTTGAGTACTACTTTGATCCAGCAAATGATCGTCATACGACATTCCCTTGGACACAAGGTGTTAGAATGGATAATATGTGGGATCATTATGAAGAGATCTGGGAAGTTGAAGGTCAATTCCAAGGCGAGTATGTTTCTCGTTTAACAAACCAACCGATTTTAAAAGCTCAGCACCCTGAGTATGAGTTATGGAGTTACGGGCCACACCAAACTGTTTCGTGTTCAGATTGTCATATGCCATACCAAAGAGTTGACGGTAAGAAGAAAATTTCATCTCACCGTTGGGGTTCTCCTTTAAAAACAGTAGAAGAATCTTGTCGTACTTGTCACGCTGATAAATCACAAACGTATTTGAAGGATCGAGTAAAAGATATCCAAACAACTCATAAGTCGGCATTACTAGAAGCACAAGAAATTAGTGTTCAAGCAACTTACTATGTAAACAGAATGATGACTCGTGAGCTTGACCCGGCGAAGATTAAAGAAGCACAATACTTACTACGTGAGGGTCAGTGGTTCTGGGATATTATCGCAGCTGAAAACTCAAAAGGCTTCCATAACCCTCAAGGAGCTATGGATTCATTTAGAAGATCGATTACAGCATCATCGAAAGCTATTGAGTTAGCTACGATTGAATTAATGAAAGCTGGCGAAGATATTGAAGAATTAAAAAGACAAATTGAAATCACAAAACAAAATGTTGTTAACGAAACGGTCAACCATGAAAAACATAAACAAGCAATTAACGAGTGGTTCCCGAACCATCGTGGTGATTAAATTCTAGTAAAAAACCTTACAAAGGGTTATTCCTTTGTAAGGTTTTTTGTTATCTCGAACATAGATGTGACATAATTCACAGATCAGACACAAAATAAGTGGCAGTTATTATTGGTAATCTGTCATGGATTTTTAAGACGAACTGCAAAATAAATGGATGTAACAAACTTTGGATAATTTTAAAGTGTCTTTTAATGATTATTTCTTGTGAATAAGTTCACGATTTGTTCACTTTCTGCGGTGACTTATGTCACAGTAGCAATTGTGGGGAGAAAGTAACCTTAGAGTACGAAATGTTTAATTTTGTGTAAAACCTTGGTCAATAACTATGGAAGACTAAATCATAGTCTCTACTAAATAGCTAGTAGCAGTTGATTATCTTTACAAAAGGCTGTTTTCCAAAGTTTGTTGCTGCGTAAAAATACAAAGGATACACCACTAATTTAGTAAGGATTGATCTTTTCTTACTTAATTTATTTGGTGATATCTTCATCTAAGGTAATTTTCGGATTATTTTAGGGTAAAACACAACAAGTTTTTGGTGCGACGAGTAACCGCAGGAGCAATGCTTACGAAAAGAGCCTTACGAAAACATAGTTTCTAAGAAAAGGAGGGAAATCATTTGATGAAGAAACTGAAAAGCAAGCTATTTCTTTTCACCTTAGTTGGAGTATTTATTGGCATTGTTTTTTTAGCTGTTACTGAAGGAGCAATCAAGGCTACAGATACTCCGGAGTTCTGTGCAAGTTGCCATGTTTATGAACAAACAATTACACATTTTGAAAATTCAAACCATGCTGCCCTTAACTGTAATGATTGCCATGCACCAACAGATAGTAAGCTTGCAAAGTACACTTTCAAAGGAATAAATGCTGTGAGTCACGGTTATAAGACAACACTTGGTGCAAGTTCACTTCCAGATGTTATTCATGCTTCTGAAAAATCAAGAGAGGTCATTGAAAAGAATTGTATTAGTTGTCACGAACCAGGTCTAGAGAATGTGTCACATGATATGAAAGATAGTTGTATCAGTTGTCATCGACAAGTGCCACACAATAAGGGTGATTTTAGACCTAGAGAGTGGTTTGAGCCCGGTAGCTATCAGTTTAACAAATAGGAAATTGAGAAAGGATGGCAAAAATGACGAGGATGAAAATGCAAACAATAATACTGGCTTTGTTTTCTTTGTTACTAATAGTTTTATTAGTTGCATGTAATAGTTCAAAGGCAGAAGAGAGTCAAACCATGGATACAGGGTTAGACCCAAACGAATTTCTAAATACAGCTTTTAAAGACAAATTCCCATTACACTGGGAAAGTTACTTAAAGAATATGGAGAATGAAAAAGAAGTAATCTCTAAAAGTGATCCTTCCCTTGAGCCATATCAACCGGCATTATGGAGCGGTTATGGCTTTTCATTAGAATATAATCTAACTAGAGGCCATACGTACGCGTTAGAGGATCAGATTAATATCAAGCGTGTGAATGAAAAAACAACTGGTTCGTGTCTTACTTGTAAAGCAACCGTCGTTCCACTTCTATTAAGTGAAGAGGAATTTGGTGAAGGCTATTGGGCCGCTAACTTTCACAATGAAATTCTGCCCCGGGTTAAAGAGCTTGGCCAGGGCGGTGAAAGTACTGAGCTTGGAGAGTGGGGCCACTTATCGATCGGCTGTTCTGACTGTCATGATCCTGTTACGATGGATTTGAGAATTACTCGCCCCTCATTTACTAGAGCAATGGAGAGAAAAGGGGTTGATTTGACACAAGCAACTCATAATGAAATGCGTTCATATGTCTGTGGACAATGTCACGTTGAATATTACTTTAAGACTGAAACAAAAGAGGTTACATTCCCTTGGGATAAGGGTCTAAGAGTAGAAGACATGTACGAATATTATGAAACGATCGCAAAAGAAGAGGACTTTAACTATGATTGGATCCATAGAATTTCTGGAACAGCATCATTAAAAGCACAGCACCCAGAATTCGAGTTATCGAGCTATGGTACTCATGGCAATGCAGGTGTCACTTGCTCTGACTGCCACATGCCTTATCAAAGGGTTGATGGTAAGAAAAAAATCTCCTCTCACCGGTGGGGTTCACCATTAAAGACGATTGAAGAGTCGTGTCGTAGTTGTCATGGTGATAAGTCAGCTACTTATTTAAAAGATCGTGTAGAAGATATTCAAGATCGACATAAAGAGGCTTTATTAGAAGCTCAAGAGTTAAATACGATTGCTCATTACTATGTTAATAGAATGATAACTGCAGGTGTTTCTCAAGCGAAGATTTCAGAAGCACAAGAACATGTTCGTAAAGCACAGTGGTTCTGGGATATTATTGCTGCAGAAAACTCATATGGGTTTCATAATCCAGATGCATCGATTGATGCGTTTCGAATTTCATCAATTGAATCACAAGCTGCAATCGTTATTGCAACTGAAGAGTTAGTAAAGCTTGGAGAAGATATAGATGAATTAAAACGAAAAATAGCCATTACAATGGAAAATATTATGAATGAAGATGATCCGTTCCAGAAACACACTCATGCTACAAACCAATGGTTCCCTGCTCAAAACTAAATTGTGAAGACGCCGTACATATTTGTACGGCGTTTATTGTGGTTAAATGTGGTGTTACTTAAGTTTGACTTTAGGCAATTTCAATTAATGATTCACAAAAAGAACCGTTAAATAGACGTTTTTCACTGTAAATATAATTCCAAATGACAAACAATATGGGAACTATCACATATTGTTACATAAATCATTCACACTTATGTCACCCTGAACTGTGATTTTTCTCACAGTTATCTCCTCCTTAAGATATTAAAGTTTAAGTATGAATTACAAAGTAGAGATAGATGATTAAAGGGGAGACACATATATGAAAAAGATAGCTAAGGGCTTTGTATTGTTAGTAGCGATCCTCTTAATACAACTTACATTATTACCACCTAATGAGGCCTACTCAAACAAGGATCAAATGAGCTTTACAGAACTGAATATCAAAGTCATGCCTGAGTTTATTAATCCAGAAAACTGGGATTACAATATTCCCTCACTCTTAGTTGGTTACCACGGAACGTTTAGAAATCATAGTGATACACCTTATTTTGGCGAGATTAAAGTTAGTGTTCCAACGCACCTCCCGAACTTCCAAGCAGGTTTTGTTGCACAATTTCAAGGTCCTGAGGATTCCGAACCCATTGAGGAAAGTTACACAGTCAATGTTGAAGAAGGTTATATTTCTTGGATCCCCAAAAATGAAATTCCTCCAAATGAAAACTATTATTTTGTTTTAGAGTACTTTAGCGCACCAATAGAGGGCGTTGTCGATAGAAGTTTTTCCTTTGAATATGTCGTTGATACAGCAATGGAAAGCATCAATGTTGCAGTTTACGCACCTTATAAAGCGCAAAATTTTCAAATTGATAAAGAAGCTGATTTAGGCTCAATGACATTCGGCTTAGAATTCTTCATGTATGAATATAGCGATATAGTCGAAGGGGATGTTTATGACTTCCATGTAACATACACAAAAGAAGATATTGTGACGACGATGGAGGCATTAAATGACTTTAGTGCCCCTGATGACGAAACCCATGCAAGTTTTAAGCAACCAGAAATAGCACAAAATACCGGGTTTTTTAATGCCGAGAACATGATCCTAATTAGTTTAGCGTTAGCTTTAGTAGGCGCCTTTGTATTCATGGTTGCTCGTAAAAATAAGCAACCAATAGTGACACAAACCAATAAAGAGAAAACGGAAGTACCTAAGAAAATAATTAATAAGGAAGAAGAAGTGAAGAAACTTCGAAAAATGTTAGCTGATGGTCAGATCGATGAGACTACCTACAAAGAAAAACGTGCAAAGTTAGGTTAGAAAAAGAGGGGGAAGCAATATGAAAAAGAATACGAAAGTGTTATTAGGGGGAAGCACGGTTATTTTAACCATCTTAATCTTGTTAATAGCTGCGACTCCAGGAGCTAGTGGAACGGAACTGCCGATCTATCAAGTTTTAGCTAATCCAGAAAAATATGAGGGGCGCTTTGTGACAACAGAAGGCTTCTTGATGGAAAGCTCAATCGATTGGCGAGCTGATGAGATTGAATTGCGTTTTGATGTTGTTGATAGTGAAGGTAATGTTCTTTCAGTTTTTCACCACGGTGTTAGACCTGATAACTTCTCTGAAGGTGTTATTACAATATTAGAAGGTTATATCGTACCCGGAGAACCATTTCAAGCAGAACGTGTAAAAACCAAATGTCCTTCGAAATATGAAGGGGAAGATCCAAGTAACTATGATCCAGAATTTCACAAAGAATTGCTCGATGATAAGACAGACAACTGAAACTGAACCCAAAGAAGGTGGAACATCATGCATTTGATTGGAAATATATCAATTTATTTAGCTTTGGCCTTATCAATATATGCCTTCACGATTTTTATACTCGGGATTTATAAACAAGACCAAAGATTAGTAGACAGTGGGAAGGCAGCCACATTTGCAGTATTTATTTTAGCTTCCATTTCAATGCTGGTACTTTTTACAGCATTAGGAACAAGTCAGCTACAGTTTGAATATGTAGCGCTTTATACTAGCACAGATTTACCGTTGGCATATAAGTTAGCAGCATTATGGGCTGGGAATGCTGGTTCATTATTGTTATGGACGTTCTTTTTAACAATGTACACAGTGATGGTTGCCTTTTCAAAAAAAATGAAAAACAATCCACTAGTACCATATGTGGCATCTATCATGTTAGGTAATACAATTTTCTTCTATATTATTCTTGGATTTGTCGCAAAGCCGTTTGTGTTACTAGATCAAGTACCTCTTGAAGGTCGTGGCTTAAATCCAATGCTACAAGATCCAGGGATGTTGTTACATCCAGTAACCTTGTATCTTGGATATGTAGGGCTAGCTGTTCCTTTTGCCTTTGCAATCGCGGCACTAATTATCAAAAGCGTCGATTCTTTCTGGCTACGTATGACACGTCGCTGGACAATTATTGCCTGGGTGTTCTTAACGTTAGGTAATGTTATTGGCGGCTACTGGGCATACAAAGAGTTAGGTTGGGGTGGTTACTGGGCTTGGGATCCGGTAGAAAATGCCTCCTTTATGCCTTGGTTAACCGTGACTGCCTATCTTCACTCGGTGATGATCCAAGAACGCAAAAATATGTTAAAAATTTGGAACATTTCGCTAATTATTCTATCATACGCATTAACTCTTTTTGGAACGTTCTTAGTGCGAAGCGGTGTATTAACATCAGTACATGCATTTGGCGATTCGAATTTAGGAGCATACTTCTTAATTTTTATGGCTCTAGCAGTTATCTTTTCATTATATGTTCTTATGAGTCGTTACCACTTATTAAAGAAAGATAGTGGTCAATTTGAGTCATTATTATCAAAAGAAAGCAGTTTCTTGATAAATAATTTAATTTTAGTTGGTGGTACCTTTGCAGTATTCTGGGGAACAATTTTTCCACTAGTATCTGAAGCAGTTCGTGGAACAAAGGTTACCGTAGGCATTCCATTCTTTAATACAGTAATGTCACCAATATTGTTAGCTTTAATATTTGTAATGGCAGTTTGTCCTTTGATTGCTTGGCAACGCTCAACGGTAAAGAATTTACGTGACAACTTCTTACTACCTGCGCTCATAAGCTTAGTAGTTATTGGCTTATTAGCTGGTTTAGGAATGAGAGATGCGTATCCGATCATTGCTTATGGAATAATTTCATTTATGATTTTGACTCATATTGTGGAATTTTATCGTGGAGTGAAAGCTAGAAGAAAAGTAACGAAAGAAGCTGTACCAGTTGCTTTATACTGGCTTATGGTAAAGAACCGACGACGTTATGGCGGCTACATTGTTCATTTTGGTATCGCACTTATGGCGATTGGAATTGTTGGTTCGAATTTTGATAGTGAAACAATGAAAACAGTCCCAAAAGGAGAAACAATTGAAATTGAGGACTACGTATTAACATACGAATATCTTGCTCAACGAACAGAAGGGCTTAATGATATTGTTTTTGCAAATATTCACGTGACCAAGGCTGGAAAAGATATGGGCTATGTTCAACCTGAGCGTGTCTTTTATGGCAACTGGGAGGAACCGTCAACAGAAGTAGCAGTACTTGGTACATTGCGTGAAGATCTATATGTCGTTTTAAGTGCTTGGGAGCGAGATGAGCGTGCAACGTTCGTTGTGAAAGTAAATCCTTTAGTTCGCTGGGTTTGGATAGGTAGTTATATTCTTGTGATTGGATCCATCTTTGCCATATGGCCAGGTAAGTACGGAAATGTAACACCACGTTATACAGGGCCACAAAGGAAGGTGTCATAAGTGAAGAAGGTTATAGCAGCTTTTACATTATTGCTCGTAATGACCGTGATCCCCGCATATGCCGGGGATCAATATGACTACAAATCAGCTGAATTTAAAGAGGTAGCTTCCCAATTTATGTGTATGTGCGGGTGTGGGCAAGATCATTTTGAATGTAACATGCAAGGCTGTGGTTTAAATGACTCATTTAAGCATGAGATAAAAGAGATGATGGATGATGGCTTAACAAAAGATGAGATTAAAAGCTACTATCTCAATATGTATGGTGAAGAAATATTGACGGCACCAGAAAAGAAAGGATTTAGCTTGACCGCTTGGGTGCTACCATTCGTTGCACTTGGAGTGGCAGGAGTAGGAATTGTTTATGTGATCCGCAAATGGGTAGCAGGCTATAAAGAAGAAGAGACTATATTTGAGGCTCGTTCTGTGGAAGAAGAGTTAGAAGATGAAATTGTTAAATCTATGATTGATGAAGAACGAAAAAAGTACTTCTAGGATGTGAATGGTTATGGATATTGTCGTAAGTTTATTAATCGTAGCATTCTGTCTTTATTTAGTGGCATCGCCTTTATTAAGGAAAAAAGATGCTCAACTAGCTTTAGAGATTACAGATGACACGGATGAATTTTCAATTAAAAATATCTATGCAACATTAAATGAGCTTGAAATGGATTATCATATGAAAAAGTTATCTGAGGAAGATTATCTAAAACTAAAATCTCAGTATGAAAGAATTGCCGCAGAATTACTAGAGAAGCAGAAGGGTGAAGAAACATCTAGTGATACCCACCTCATGAAGGAGATTGAAGCTGAAATTGAAGAAGAGTTGGCAAAGCTTCGAAAAGAAAGAGGGGGAAAATAAATGGTTGAACTAATGTTAGCTTCAGCTATTTCAAGATCTGCCCCATCTTTTCACAACCCTGGACATTTACGAATGTGGTATTCGACACCACTCAGAAGCTTTGACCCACATTTAGTAACAGCGATTTTGATATTAATTGTTGTCGCTGGGGTAGGTTGGTTTATCTACTTTCAAATGAAACATAATAAGGCTGAAGAGAAGATTGAAAGTAACTCAGATGAAAAAGTGTTTCAAGAGCTTGTTGTAAAACAGAAAGTCATCTTAAATAAGTTACTCGAGTTGGAAGAGTCGTATAAGGCTGGACAACTTAATGATCATGAATATGAAAAGAAAGATGCACTTTACCGTGAACATCTCGTCAAAGTAAAGGTAGAGTTACAGAGATTTATGGATTAAAGGAGAGGTCGCTATGATAGAAACAAAGGGACTCATAAAAACAATCGGCGATAAGATGATTTTAAGAGGAATCAATCTCTCCATTAAAAAAGGTGAGTCCGTGGCAATAGTAGGGCCGAACGGTGCTGGAAAGAGTACGGTATTGAAGATTATCGCAGGACTAACGAAAGCAACTAGCGGAGATATCATTATAGATGGCATGGATTTCAAAAAAGATTCATATGAAATGAAAAAGAAAATAGGGTTTCTAGCCCATAACAGCTTTTTATATGACCATTTGACACCGCTAGAAAATTTGAAGTTTTTTGGTAAATTATATAGAGTTCCAAACGTTGAGGAAAAAGTAAAGCAGCTAATAAACGAAGTAGGACTTGGTTTCTTTATTCATGACCCAATCCGCTCCTTTTCCCGGGGAATGTTGCAACGAATCGCCATTGCAAGAGCTATTATTCATGACCCTGAAATACTGCTATTTGATGAACCACATACAGGGTTAGACCAAGAGGCAATTAAACTATTAAATGATGTTATTTTAAAAATGAAGGCAAACGGGTCAACCGTTATCATGGTTACTCATGACTTTCAACAAGCAGTTCAAACTTGCGATCGAGTGATTATTTTTAGGAACGGAAAGATTGTTGCAGACCTATCGAATGTTACGAACAATCTAGAACTAGTCACAGCGAAGTATACAGAGCAGGTGACAAGCCTATGAATCATTTGTTTAAAGCAGCAATTATCATTGCATATAAGGATCTCTACTCTGAATGGAAAACGAAACAGGTCGTTACCACAATGCTAATCTTCTCTGGTCTAGTCATTGTTACTTTTTCATTCGCATTCGATCCTTCGAATAACGCCGTTCGAGCGATTATTCCGGGGTTAATATGGGTTATTACGATATTCTCAGCAATATTGGGGTTAAACCGTTCTTTCTTATCGGAAATGAAGAACGATAATCTTTATGGAATGATTGTTTCACCTACAGATCCAGCCAGTATTTATTTAGGTAAAGTAATAGCCAACTTTATATTTGTCCTAATCGTGCAACTTATTTCCATACCGGTATTATTTCTCTTATTTGATTTTCGGTTCTTAGGTCACTTACCTATGTTTATCACCGTTGTTGTATTAGGTACATTCGGTTTTATATGTGTAGGAACGTTTTTGGCAGGATTAACAGCGAACTCCAAGAGTAGCGAGATGCTTCTTCCAATTCTACTCTTCCCGATTGTAAGTCCACTTATCATCGCAGCTGTTCAGGCAACAAGGATCCTATTAGTTGACTTTGAGCAAATTGCTAGTGCGGTTTCGTGGATGCAACTAATGGGTGCTTTTAACTTAGTATTTTTTGTTTTATGTTTAATTCTTTTTGAATATGTACTGGAGGTGTAGGAAAATGAAGTTTATTAACGATGATTTAACAGTAATTCCAAAAGATTCAGCGGTTCATAAGATATTATTTTATATAAGTATTCCGATGGTGTTGGTTGCCCTTTATCTGGCATTTATTTATACGCCTATAGAAAAGAAAATGGGAGTAGTTCAGAAAATCTTCTATTTTCACGTAGGATCAGCATGGGTGGCATTCTTTGCATTCTTCGTTGTAGCGGTGTTTAGTGTCATGTACCTTATTAAACGAAAACGGATTTACGATATTATTGCAGGTGTGTCTGCAGAGATAGGTGTTGTTTATACGGCGATTGTGTTAACAACAGGACCAATCTGGGGTCGTTCTGCATGGAATGCATGGTGGTCTTGGGAACCAAGATTGACCACGACTTTAATACTTTTCTTTATGTACATTGCTTACATCATGATTAGACATATGGATGTTGCATGGGAGAAAAAAGCCCGTTTTGCCTCTGTATTCGGAATTATTTCATTTATAAATGTTCCGATAGTTTTTATGTCAATTCGCTGGTGGAACTCAACGCTACACCCTGTTGTATTAGGTGAAGGTGGAGCAAATGAGTCAGGTGGTGGACTTGAGCCATCAATGCTATTTACTTTAATCTTTACAGTGTTTATGATGACAGTTTTATATTTTGTGTTACTACAAAAAGGTATGTATATTGAACGGCTAAAAGTACAGGCAGATCGGTTAAAAGAAAAGTTCCAAGAAAAATTAGCAAGCTAGGGAGGAATATCTAATGACATATTTATGGGCAGCATACTCAATTATTTGGTTACTAATTGCAGGTTATATCTTTGTGTTGGGGAAACGTCAAAAAGCAATTGCTAAACAACTTCAGTTTTTACAAGAACTAGAGAAAAAATAAAACCCGAATCTTAGGTGGTAAGCGCAGAGTGGGCCAGGTACATTATAATATTGTTCGCAAAGGCTAGAGTTGACAAAAATCTCTGCGCTTTTCTAAAGGGGAGTTTTCAATGAATAAAAAAGTCATTCAAACTGTTGTCCTAGTATTTGTAATAGGAATACTTATTACCATGGTTTTAGGTTTACGTTCACAAGGAAGTGCAGTTGGTATAGGCGATGAGGCCTATGACTTTGAACTTCAAGATTTGGATGGGAATATTCATCGTCTGTCCGATTACAAAGGGAAAGTGGTTATGTTAAACTTTTTTGCTACTTGGTGTAGCGCATGCGTAGCCGAAGCTCCTGAATTAGAACGTTTTAATGCAGAATTTAGTGATGAAGTGCAGCTCTTCGTTGTTGTAAAAGGTGAAACGCAAAATACAGTTAGAAGATATGTAAATGAAAAACAATCAAAAAAGACCTATTTATTTGATTTTACAAATAATATTTCTAGAAAGTTTGGCGTCATAGGACAGCCAGAAACAATCGTTATTAATGAAGATGGTATCATCGTAGATCACTTCATCGGTGGGGTAACTAGAGACTTTTTAGGAGTCGTATTAAATGAAATAAAAGGTAGATAACTGTTTCAAGTGTATATCAAGTTGATATGCACTCTTTTTTTGTTTATTTAGGATTGTTTGTTTAATATATGAGTAAAGAATTTGTCTTGTGGGGGTTTTAGGCATGAAGGATGACTTTTATTTTATGCAGTTAGCGATTGATCAAGCAAGAAAGGCAGAAGAAATTCGTGAAGTGCCCATTGGTGCCGTCATTGTGAGGGAGGGAGAAGTAGTAGCGTCGGCTTATAATCTAAGAGAGGCAGATCAACGTGCAGTTGCTCATGCAGAATTGTTAGCGATTGACGAGGCTTGCCGCGCGTTAGGGACGTGGCGGCTCAGTGGCTGCACACTTTACGTAACACTAGAACCTTGTCCAATGTGTGCCGGTGCAATCATTCAATCTAGAATTGATCGGGTTGTTTTCGGAGCTTCAGACCCAAAAGGAGGTTGTGTTGGTTCTATATACAACCTTTTAACGGAACCGAAATTCAACCATCAATGTGAAGTTGAAAAAGGTATCATGGGCGAAGAGTGTGGGGAGATATTGACGAGCTTTTTTAAAGAGCTTAGGAGAAAGAAGTAGTTCACAATTTTTGGGTTGCTACTATATATGTAGAATCGGCACCATACTAGGACAATCCTCTCGATTTCACCTAAAAATCCATGGATTTACTTTATTACCTTTAACATGTCCAAGAAGTCCACTTGATTTTTAAGTCTAAAAGGTCTATACTTAATTATGCGTCACAGTAATTGTGCGCCTAAACAATGTTTATAAATTTGTCGTGCTAGGTGGGGAGGTAGCGGTGCCCTGTACTCGCAATCCGCTGTAGCGAGACGGAATCCCTTCCCTAGGTCTTGGTATCGTAGGGTCTGCCCTAAGTAAGTAGTGTTGACATTTGGGTTCTACGCAACGGAAACCCATGAACCCTGTCAGGTCCGGAAGGAAGCAGCAGTAAGTGGATCATTCCGTGTGCCGTAGAGTCGCCTGAATCGAGCTAACTGCTTAGGTAACGCCTGGGGTACCTTGATCAAAGGAAGGTGCACGGCATTCAATTTATATTAGAAGCAATTCCAATAGAGGAATTGCTTCTTTTTATATTAGTTACTCTAAATAAATGTTGGTGAAAATTTATACTAAATACAATCTTTTTGAAATTCGCTCTTTATATGGTGGCCGGTATATACACTTTGAAATATATTGGTCAAAAAGGTATAATGATAATTAGACGTAATTGCTAGGAATGGATTATTTTAAAAAGAAAAACGAAACAAAAGAATTGTCTAGTTCTAGGCTCTAGCTCAACTAGAGGTGAGTGCCTTGTGCTTTTCTTATCAAATGGAGGGGGTGTTGAGGTGAGTTATCAGGCGTTATATCGAGTATGGAGACCTAAACAGCTGAATGACGTTGTTGGACAAGAACACATAACCAAAACAATTAAGAATGCTCTTATTCAAGACAAACTCTCTCACGCTTATTTATTTACCGGACCCCGTGGGACAGGAAAGACGAGTGCAGCAAAGATAATGGCAAAAACGGTAAATTGCCACGAAGCACCGATAGCTGAACCATGTAACGAGTGTATGGCGTGTCTCGGCATTTCTGACGGCTCTATTGTGGATGTTATTGAAATTGACGCAGCTTCTAACAACGGAGTTGACGAAATTAGGGATATCCGCGATAAGGTTAAATTTGCACCGAGCAGTGGCATACGTTACAAAGTTTATATTATTGATGAAGTACATATGTTATCTACAGGCGCTTTTAATGCTCTTTTAAAAACATTAGAGGAACCTCCAAAACATGTTATCTTTATCTTGGCTACAACGGAACCTCATAAAATCCCTTTAACGATTATTTCTAGATGTCAACGTTTTGATTTCAAGAGAATTACAAGCAAAGCCATGATAGATAGGATGGATTTTATCCTAAGCCATTACGAAACAAAGGTATCTCAAGAAGCCTTGGCGATGATCTCAAGAGTCTCCGAAGGTGGTATGAGGGATGCGTTAAGTCTATTAGACCAAGCAATTTCCTTTAGTGATGATGAAGTCAGCCTAGATGACATACTAACGATTACTGGCGCAGTATCTCAGGGTCTTTTAATGGAAGTAGCAGCTGCCCTTCTAGAAAGTGATGTAGTGAAAGCACTTAAAGCAGTCGATCAATTAATTCTAGCAGGGAAAGATCCAACAAGATTTATCGAAGACTTTATGTTTTTTTATCGGGATATGCTTGTTTACAAAACAGCTCCAGGTTTAGTTGATGCACTAGAGAGAGTAGCAGTAGATGAAGAATTTTCAAACATAAGTAACAACACACCAACCAAATGGATCTACCAGACGATTGAAATATTAAATGAAATTCTTCAAGATATGAAATGGTCAAGTCACCCTAAGATATTTATTGAAGTGGCAATCGTAAAAATTTGTAACCATAAAGTTGAAATGGCTGAAGAAAGTAATGAAGCTTATGATTTATTACTTAAGAAGGTCCAGCTTTTAGAACAAAAGCTAGAAAACATTGGCACTGTTCCATTGGAACAAAAGGTCGTGGTAGAGACCCCGAAGAAAAATCAAGGTCAGTTTAACTTCAAGTCGGGAAAATCTGGCATTAGTAGCGGTCAAATAAAAGAAATGCTCAAAAAAGCATCAAAACAAGATTTGCAGCGTATTACTAGTAATTGGGGTCAAGTAATGGAGCTAGTAAAAAAGCAAAGTGTACCAGCGCATGCATGGCTATCTGATAGTAAGCCAGTAGCTGCTTCGAAAACAATGATACTACTAGCGTTCCAGAATGAAATGCATAGGGACATGGTAGATACAAAATTTCGCTTACTCGTTGAACAAGGAATACTAGAAGTATTTCGTGAACAATATAACATTTTAACATTATTAAATAATCAGTGGGAAAATGTAAAAGAAGATTTTGTTCGAGAACAAAGAGGAGAGTCGAATGCTGCGCATGAAGGAGACCCTCTTGTTGAAGAAGCGTTAAAACTTGTAGGTTCAGACTTAATTGAAATAATTGAATAACGAAAGTGAGGAAAATGAATATGAAAAACATGGGAAATATGATGAAACAAATGCAAAAACTACAAAAGCAAATGGCTCAAGCTCAAGAAGAACTTAAGTCAAAAACTGTAGAAGCAACTGCTGGTGGTGGCATGGTAAAAGTAATTGCTACTGGAGAAAAGAAAATCTTAGAAGTAATCATCGACAAAGAAGTTGTCGATCCTGATGATGTTGAGATGCTTCAGGATTTAGTATTAGCAGCTACTAATGAAGCTCTAAAAATGGCAGATGATTTAATTAATCAAGACATGGGTAAGTTCACTAAAGGAATGAACCTACCTGGAATGTTCTAAGTCGATAAATGTTTGAATATAGTTTAGCAACAGCGCCCATTTTCTAAGGGGAACCTTACATTTGAATGGGCGCTTGTGCTTCTCGTAGGAGGAGAGTTCTTTTGCAGTATCCTGAACCTATATCAAAGTTAATAGAAGGATTTATGAGATTGCCAGGAATCGGCCCGAAGACAGCAAGCCGTCTGGCGTTTTTTGTATTAGATATGAAAGAAGATGATGTGTTAGATTTTGCAAAGGCTTTAGTAAATGCAAAGCGAAATCTTACCTATTGCTCTGTTTGTAATAATATAACTGATTCAGATCCATGCTATATCTGTGAGGATCAGAAGCGTGATAAAACTGTAATCTGTGTTGTTCAAGATGCAAAAGATGTGATTGCGATGGAAAAGATGCGGGAGTACCACGGATTATATCATGTACTTCAGGGCGCGATCTCACCTATGGATGGAGTAGGACCGGAGGATATTAAAATCCCTGAGCTCTTAAAGCGTCTTCAAGATGATACAATTCAAGAAATTATTTTAGCGACAAACCCTAATATTGAAGGGGAAGCAACTGCTATGTATATCTCTCGACTTGTAAAACCAACTGGCATAAAAGTAACAAGAATTGCTCATGGTCTCCCAGTAGGTGGCGACTTAGAATATGCAGATGAAGTTACACTTTCAAAAGCGATTGAAGGCCGTCGAGAACTATAAACAAAGGAGTATTAATATGCTTTTTAAGAAAAAGGGTAGGATCAGAAAAGCAGAAAATAGGCGATTAGTCGATGAAATTGAGCACCAAAAGCATTTATTGATGACTCAAAGAGAACTAGTTGCTAAAAGTGTAGATCCTTCAGAAGATGTTTTATTAAAGTTAAAGCTGACTGAAGCTAAGTACCTATTTTTATTAAAAGAAGCTAGAATAAGAAAAACGAGCATGGAGAATTCATAAAAAATGAATTTTCCATGTTCTTTTTTTTATCTTTGTGTAATAGGAATACTATAGATAGCTTGTCAAATCGTTGGAGGGTGATGAAATGGATCCGATTATTGTTATTAGTATCTTAGGAGGAATTATTTTATTGTTATTAGTATTGGGTGCTCCAATTAAGCCATTGCGTTTTATTGGACAAGGAATGATTAGACTAATTATTGGGGCGTTGTTCTTATTTTTCCTTAATGCATTTGGCTCAGTGTTTGATTATCAGCTTCCGATAAACCTAGCAACTGCATCTGTTTCGGGTTTTTTAGGACTTCCTGGATTAGTTGCATTAGTGTTTATTGATTTATTTATCTTATAAGCAAGAACTTCAAGAAATTTACATTTATTAAACGCTTGTGTAATGGCGGTTCCCATGTTATATTAGTTAGACACTTATTGCGACAAACTTCGTCATAAAATCGACATAAATTTATGTTGACAATAAGAAGCGAGAGTGTTATTATATTAAAAGTCGCTGTTGCGATATTATTAACAAAAAGAATTGTTGACAGCAAGGAGTTATTGCGGTATAATAAAATTCTTGTTGTTAGACAAGAAATATTGTTCTTTGAAAACTGAACACACAGCCAAGCGAATTAAAGAGATAGTAAATATCTCGTCAATGTTTTATTTTTTGAGCTTTTATCAAACACTTTTATGGAGAGTTTGATCCTGGCTCAGGACGAACGCTGGCGGCGTG
>WPCK01058570.1_pt1 | contig 49422 bp, 33 predicted proteins | sample 5399851 | NCBI WGS metagenome assembly WPCK01 (sample SAMN12869471, study PRJNA574797) | sludge metagenome | isolation source: wastewater treatment of pH11 | place: China:Beijing | collected 2019-05-20
GTTTGGCACCTCGATGTCGGCTCATCACATCCTGGGGCTGAAGTCGGTCCCAAGGGTATGGCTGTTCGCCATTTAAAGTGGTACGCGAGCTGGGTTTAGAACGTCGTGAGACAGTTCGGTCCCTATCTGCCGTGGGCGTTGGATAATTGAGTGGAGTTGCTCCTAGTACGAGAGGACCGGAGTGAACGAACCGCTGGTGTTCGGGTTGTCATGCCAATGGCACTGCCCGGTAGCTATGTTCGGAACGGATAACCGCTGAAAGCATCTAAGCGGGAAGCCGGCCACAAGATGAGTTATCCCTTACCCCTAGAGGGTACTAAAGGGTCGTTGGAGACCACAACGTTGATAGGTGAGGTGTGGAAGCGCTGCGAGGCGTTGAGCTAACTCATACTAATTGCCCGAGAGGCTTAACCATACAACGCCCAAGATGTTTTAAAGAAAGATTGCAGTGTGCATACAATCAGCTTGCTAAATAATGGCAACGGTTTTTATCAAATCCTATCCTGGATTTGACCCGCAAGCGGGCCGCACTAAAGTGCGTTAAAAACTGTTCCCGACAGTTTTTTGCCTGGTGGCAATAGCGCTGTGGAACCACCTGACTCCATTCCGAACTCAGAAGTGAAACGCAGCTGCGACGATGGTAGTGTGGCATTCGCCATGCGAGAGTAGTACACCGCCAGGCACCTCATAAAGCCAAAGAGCCCACTCAGTCGAGTGGGCTTTTTGCTTTATCCGCTACGCGGGTGTACTGCACTCGCATGACAGCCACAGCGGTGGCATTGCGAAACACGTCCTGTGTTTCGCCCTTCGGGCCTGCCTGCGGCAGTCCAAAACTGCTCCCGGCGTTGTTGTGCTCGCCCCATCCCTGGGGCTCGTCCCTGTGGGACCTGCCTGCGGCAGTCCAAAAACGCTCCCAGCGTTTTTGTCGCCATGCTACATCGCACTTCGATTACACAGCTTCTGTACGAAGCGCCAAGCTAAACGATGACACGATACTCAGACTCCGGTACGCCCGCCGTACCGGAGTCATCCTGCGATAGTGATAAAGACACGCAAGCGAGACAATAAAGCAGAGCAATAGAAACGAGCTATATCCGCGTCATCAATGGCATGCCGCACTTGAGACTAAGCACCCCTTGCACGAAGAGCCAAACTAAACACTTACACCACACCCAGACTCCGGTACGCCCGTCGTACCGGAGTCATTCTGCGATAGTGATAAAAAAGACCAACCCAAACGCCACCAAAGACTTATCACAGCGAGCCATAGCAACAATTTCAATCACTGCGCTCAGCTTAACAACAACCGGTACTGTGCTTCAGTGAGTAAGCGCCGGTAGTAAAGTCCGTGCAAACCCTGCAAGCCGCCGGTATGGAAAAAGGCAATACGCTTTACGCCGCTTAAAGAACCCGTTTGCAGCAGTTGGCTTAATAGCTGTAGTGCCTTACCGGTATAGATAGGTTCAGTAGTAAGCTGATAGTGTAGTTTTAGCTGACAACAGAACGCTACTAACTCAGCGTTAACCTTGCCATAGGCCGAATTTGCCTCGGCCAGTTGCCAATTCTGATAAGACGATGTCGGCGGTAAACACTGCTTAATACGATCTGCTAAAGACGCGTCTTTGACCACCGGCAAACCTAAGCAGTGCACATTAGGGTAACGCTGGATTAAACCTGCCAGGGTGCCGCCACTGGCGGTAGCACAGCACAACAGATCGGCGTCACCGTCGGGTGTTTGTAATAGCGGCAACTGCCCCACACCTGCCGCCCCGGCAAGGTCACTGCCACCTTCTGGCAGAAATAAATATTCCGGATAGGTTATTTTTAGCCGGGCAAGGAACTCTGGTTGTTGCTGTTGTCTATAGCTTATCCGGTCAAGGGCAATCAGCTGCATGCCGAGTTCCCGACAGCGCCTTAAAGTTGGATTATGCGTGTCGAGTTGCTCGGTTCTGACCAGTCCTATAGTAGAAAAGTGGTAGTGCTGACCGGCAGCTGCCAAAGCGACGAGATGGTTGGAGAAGGCGCCACCGAAGCTGAGCATGCCTTGTCCGGGTTTGCGTTGTTGGATGGCGGAGTGTAGCTTCAGCCACTTATTCCCGGCAACTTCTGCAACTGGTGCCTGCAAGGTACAGATCCACAGTTGAGGTGTGTTATCCTGCCCCATTGGAATAGGCAGGCGTTGCCAGTGGTAAGTCGCTGTCGGTAAGGACGCCATACAAGATCGCTCAGAGGAAAACCGGCGTTATTATAACGATCTACAACAGCGGTGAGCGGAAAAAAATGAAATAGCGACGGCCGGTATGATGCAGGCTGTCAGTTTGCAACCTGACAGTTTTTTACATCGAGGCAAGCTGTATAACCCGCATCTTGAAGTTGTTTGCGTATATTTGGTAAAAAACTGACAAAAAGCTATTTTCTTGGCGGAGACTTACTTAGAATAGCCATAATTTCGTATAAAATTTTTCCTACTGCAAGCGCCCAGGTCGTTGCAGCGGGATGTCGTTAAAAGGATCCACCTTCCCCATGTTTAATAAATTGCGCGGTATATTTTCCAACGATCTGTCCATTGACCTTGGTACTGCTAATACACTGATTTACGTTAAAGATCAGGGTATCGTACTGAACGAACCTTCTGTTGTTGCGATCCGTCAGGAAAGAGCGGGTGGTCCAAAAAGTGTCGCTGCCGTTGGCCATGCTGCTAAGCGGATGCTGGGGCGTACTCCTGGCAATATCAAAGCGATCCGGCCGATGAAAGACGGTGTTATCGCTGACTTCTACGTTACCGAAAAAATGTTACAACATTTTATCCGTCAGGCGCACAGCAACAGTTTCCTACGGCCAAGCCCGCGGGTACTAGTCTGTGTACCTTGTGGCTCCACTCAGGTTGAACGCCGGGCCATTCGTGAATCAGCCCAGGGGGCTGGTGCCCGTGAGGTGTATCTGATTGATGAACCAATGGCTGCCGCTATCGGTGCCGGCTTGCCAGTGTCGGAAGCAACAGGCTCTATGGTGGTGGATATCGGTGGTGGTACTACTGAGGTTGCCATTATCTCGTTAAACGGTGTGGTGTATTCATCTTCAGTGCGGATTGGTGGCGATAAGTTTGATGATGCTATTGTTAACTATATCCGTCGCAACTACGGCATCTTGATCGGTGAAGCCACTGCTGAGCGCATTAAAACAGAAATTGGCTCTGCCTACCCAAGTGATGATGTGTTGGAGATTGAAGTTCGTGGCCGTAACCTGGCGGAAGGGGTGCCACGCAGCTTTACGATGACCAGCAACGAGATTCTGGAAGCGTTGCAAGAACCGCTGGCGGGTATCGTCAGTGCAGTTATGGTGGCGCTGGAGCAATCACCGCCTGAGCTGGCATCAGATATTTCTGAGCGTGGTATGGTATTAACCGGTGGTGGTGCACTGCTACGTGATTTAGACCGCTTGTTAATGGAAGAAACTGGCATTCCGGTGGTGGTTGCTGATGATCCTTTAACCTGTGTGGCTCGCGGTGGTGGTAAGGCACTGGAAATGATCGACATGCACGGTGGTGATGTGTTCAGCTACGAGTAAAGAGGTTTCTCACTTTCTGAGACTTACATGAATGACTTTTTTGCACGCGGCCCGGCACTCGGGCTGCGTTTAGTTTTAGCGGTAGCCTGCAGTATCGGGCTGATGTTTGTTGACCGTTACACGGATAGTGCCACCCAAGTTCGCAGTTATCTGACCTCAGCGGTCAGCCCACTTTTTTACGCCGCCAGTTTACCGGAAAGTGTGATCACCAGTGCCTCAGAGCAACTGATGTCACAGCAACAATTACTGCAGGAAAATGCCGCATTAAAAGCGCGGTTGTTGCAACTGGACGCTCAGCTGCAGTTATTGAATTTTCTGCAGCTGGAAAATAATAAGCTACGGGCGTTACTTGGTTCGGCGCCAGTGGTGGAAGGCCAGCGTTTGATTGCTGAGGTGCTGGCCGTTTACAGTCATCCGTTTTCGCACCAGGTGGTACTGAATAAGGGCAGTAATGACGGTGTTGCCGTCCACTATCCGCTGATTGATGATAAAGGCGTCGTCGGGCAGATTATCAGCGTTACCCCAACCAGCAGCCGCGCCATCCTGATTTCGGATAACACTCATGCTATCTCGCTACGAGCAGAGCGCACCGGGATCCGCACTATTGCTGAGGGTATCGGGCAGTGGGATCAGCTGCGGTTGATTCATTTACCGCTAAGTACCGATATCCGCGAAGGTGATCGTTTACTAACCTCGGGCCTGGATGGCCGTTTCCCGGAAGGTTATCCGGTTGCCGAAGTGGTCAGTGTTAGTCGTGATGATAGTCAACCATTTATCAGTGTGCAGGCGCGGCCTTACGCCAAGTTGGATCGGATTAAGCACGTGTTGATTCTGACTCCGGGATCTCAGGTTGAGGCAGTGCGACAAGCGGAGGAGCAACCCTGATGCGTCCAGCGCAAGGTTTAGGATATATCTATTTGAGTTTACTGGCTGCGCTGTTGCTGACCATTATTCCGCTGCCTTATCAAATGACCTTATTCCGCCCGGATTGGGCGTTATTAGTGATCATCTATTGGACCCTGGCGTTACCCCGGAAGGTAAGTATTGGTACAGCCTTTGTGGTCGGTTTTTTAACAGACATTCTGGTCGGCACCGTACTCGGCGTTAATGCGCTGGCGTTTTCGGTTGTCAGCTTTATCGTCGCAGCCAATTACCTGAAAATCCGTAACTTTTCGATGCTACAGCAAGCACTGTTGGTCGCGATGTTTCTGGCGCTATATCAATTACTGTTATTCTGGTTAAGTCATTTCCTGACCGGGGTAAATTTCCGGCCCGGTTATCTGTGGCCTGTGCTTACCGGTATGTTGGCCTGGCCCTGGTTATTCTGGCTATTACGTCGCTACCGTCGTCAACTGAAGATCCAATAATGTATCCCGATATTGCTCTTGCCTCTGCTTCACCCAGACGCCGCGAATTGTTGGCACAACTGCCTGTCAACTTCACTCTGGTCAGTGCTGAGATTGACGAATCAGTGTTAGCCGGCGAGGAGCCTGCGAGCTACGTCAGCCGGCTGGCATTGCAAAAGGCCCAGGCAGGTGCCAATAAACTAAACTGGCAGTTACCGGTATTGGGTGCTGATACCAGCGTGATCTTAGATCGGCAAATTCTGGGCAAGCCTGAATCTAAAGCCCACTTTATGCAGATGCTGCGGCAACTGAGTGGCCGTAGCCATCAAGTACTTACCGCTGTGGCCATTGTCAGCGCCGGGCAACAATTACAGGCACTGAGTAGTACCGAAGTCTGGTTAAGACCGCTTAGCGATACTGAGCTGGAGGCTTACTGGCAGAGTGGTGAACCGGCAGATAAAGCCGGTGGTTATGGTATTCAGGGATTGGCCGCGCGCTTTGTCGAGAAAATCCATGGTAGTTACACCGGAGTTGTTGGATTGCCACTTTGTGAAACCGAGCGCCTGATACAACAATTGCGGAGGTCAGCATGAGTGCAGAGTTATTAATTAACGTCACCCCAACTGAAACACGGGTTGCGTTAATTGAGAACGGGGTACTGCAGGAGCTGCATATCGAGCGGCAAGCCCGGCGTGGCTTAGTAGGCAATATTTATGTCGGTAAAGTCAGCCGGGTATTACCTGGAATGCAGGCTGCCTTTGTCGATATTGGGCTGGATAAAGCGGCCTTCCTGCATGCCTCCGATATTGTACAGCACAATGAAGTGGGCGAACTGGATGCCAAGCCGGCGGTCAGTAAGGATATCCGGGTACTGGTGCGGGAAGGACAGTATTTGCTGGTACAGGTGGTGAAGGATCCGCTGGGGACCAAGGGCGCACGCCTAACCACCGACATTACCTTGCCGTCACGTCATCTGGTATTTATGCCCGACAGTGCCCATGTCGGCGTATCACAGCGACTGGAGTCTGAGTCGGAACGGCAGCGCCTGAAAGAGATCGTTGGCAAGTGTGTTGATGACAGCGGCGGCTTTATCGTGCGTACGGCTGCGGAAGGGGCCGCTGAAGACGAACTGATCCAGGATGCCAAATTCCTGAAAAAGCTCTGGAGCAAAGTATTAAAGCGCAAGAAAAACACCCGCAAAGAAGGCGTTGTTTATGAAGACCTTAGCCTGAGCTATCGTATTCTGCGCGACTTCGTTGGTACTGAGCTGGAGCGGGTACGGGTTGATTCAAAACTTACCTTTCAGCAATTGACGGCCTTTTGCGAAGAGTTTATGCCGCAAATTATCCCGCTGCTGGAATATTATCCCGGAGAGCGGCCGATTTTTGATTTGTTTGATGTCGAAAATGAAATTCAGCGCGCACTGGAGCGTAAGGTGCCGCTGAAAAGTGGTGGCTATCTGATGATTGATCAGACTGAGGCAATGACCACCATCGACGTTAATACCGGAGCCTTTGTCGGCCACCGTAATCTGGACGAGACTATCTTCAATACCAATACCGAGGCTACTCAGGCCATCGCGCGGCAACTAAGGCTGCGCAACCTCGGCGGGATTATTATTATCGATTTTATCGATATGCAGAACGAGGAACATAAGCGCCGGGTATTTCACAGCCTGGAGCTGGCACTCGCCAGGGACAGAGCGAAAACCAATATTCATGGTTTCTCTGCATTGGGGCTGGTGGAAATGACTCGCAAAAGAACCCGCGAAAGTCTGGAACATATCCTCTGTTCTGAGTGTCCAGTATGTAAGGGCCGTGGTTCGTTAAAAACCGTAGAAACCGTCTGTTTTGAAATTCTACGCGAAATTGTACGGGTTAACCGGGCCTACTCAGCAGATAAATTTGTGGTCTATGTGTCGCCGATTGTCAGAGATGCGCTGACTACCGACGAGTTTCACAGTCTGGCAGAGTTACAGGTATTTATTGGTAAACAAATTAGTATTCAAACTGAACCTATGTACACCCAGGAGCAGTTCGACGTGGTAATGATGTAGTGCAAATTAAACCGCTGTGCTTTTACTGTTTGCATAAGCTGTGGGTGGTACTGGCGCTCTGCCTGGTATTACTGGCAACAGTGGTATCGGTGTTGCGTCTGGCACTACCCTATGCCGACAGCTACAAACAACAGTTCGAACAGGTACTCAGCCAGCAACTGGGTGCTAAGGTTTCGATCGGCCAGCTGTCGGCCGGTTGGCAAAGGACAGGCCCCGCGCTGCTGTTGCAAAATCTTAGTATCCAGGCTTCGGAGGCTCGCCCGCTCAGTATCAAGCAAACTTCGATACAGCTCGATTTTTGGCAGACGTTACTCAGTCGTACCCTAAAAGCTGAGAGTTTTGAACTAAAAGGTGCTCGCTATGAGCTGGATGCGGATAAGCTGTTTGCGTTACCTAATGCCGGCTCCGGGCCTGACCTGACATTGCCGGCGTTGGAGCAGCTATTTTTCAGGCAGCTCAAGGCATTCTCATTATCTGACAGCGAATTGGTGCTGGTGAGTAGCGAACATCCCGCGCAAATCCTGCAAATCCGGCATCTGGACTGGCGTAATGCTGGTGATCGGCATCAGGGCCGCGGTGAACTCGCGATAGTAGGGGTCACGTCGAATACCATCAACTTTATCCTCGACTTCCAGGGGGCAGATCTGCAGCAGGCGCAAGGCCAGCTTTACCTCGAAAGCGCTGATCTGGATGTGCTGCCCTGGTTTGCTCAATATATTCCGCATAGTAGCCGCCTACAAAAAGCGACTGTTAACTTTAGGGCCTGGGCTGATATCAGTGCTGGCCAGTTTAGCCGACTGCAACTGGAATTAGCAGATAACAGTCTGCATTGGCAGAGAGCCGGTCAGCAACATAGTGTCAGGCTGGGACCCGGGCAGTTGCTCTGGACACCCGTCGATGGTGGCTGGCAATTGTTATCAACGGCACTGACTCTGGCAGATCTGGATGACAGCTGGCCTGGCTTACAACTGCAGCTAAGCCGTGATGGTGCGGACTATCTGGCTACGCTGCAAGATTTTCCGTTAGCGGCACTGGAACCTCTCGCCCAGTTATTGGCAGAGGACCATCAGCTATTACAGGCCATCCTGGCGCATCAGCCAACGGGCTACTTGCGTAAATTGCAAAGCCGCTTTAACCGCGAACAATGGCAACTGACAGGCCTGATTGAACAGCTGAGTAGCCGCGCTGTGGCCGATATTCCCGGGGTGCAGGCGTTAGATGTCCGGCTGGCAGCGACCGCAGAACAAATCTGGATCGGGATTAGCGGTGAGCAACAGCAATTGAGCTGGGACGGTTTGTTTAATGACAATTGGGACTACGACCAATTACAGCTGCAATTGCTGGCCCGGCAGACCACCTCAGGCTGGCGCATACAGGTCCCTATGCTGCAGCTGCAGATGGCAGATTTCCAATTTGCTGCCCAGGCCAGCTTGCTGCTGGCCGAGCAACCAGAGCTGTCACTGCTGGCACAATTAACGGGTCTGGATGCGGCTAAGGCTCAGCAATACTATCCGCAGCGCTATATGCCGGCGCGCACCCGCGATTATCTAAGCAGTGCTATTGAGGCTGGGCAGGTGCAGCAGGCCACAGTGCTCTGGCACGGCGCCTTTGCCGACTATCCGTTTAGTGCCGCTGATGGTCATTTCCAGGTTTATGCCGGTATTAACGACAGCACCTTCCGTTTTGCGGAAGACTGGCCGGCGCTAACCGAACTGCAGGCTGAACTCTGGTTCGATAATGCCGCTATGCTAATCGAGGGCCGGCAAGGTTACCTCGGCTTACTACCGCTTACCGACCCGGTAACGGCGCATATCCCGGATCTGCGGCATGCTGAACAACTCGATATCCGGCTTGATACGGAACTGGATAGCAGCGCTTTAACCGAATTAATGCTGGAGTCGTCGTTGCATGACAGCCTTGGTAAGACCCTGCAGCATTTAGGGTTAGCCGGCCCGGTGCGCGGTGAACTCTTGTTGGAAATCAGCCTGACGAAACCAGACGTGGTGGCCAGTGGCGTTGCCGAGTTACAAGCGGTGCAGGCGAATATACAAGCGCCTGCCATGCAGTTAAATGCGTTAAATGGTCGGGTGCATTTCCGAAATGAGCAGTTACGGGGAGAAGGGCTGACATTTGATTATCTGGGCCTACCGGTGCAGGCCAGTTTTAACGGAGCTATGGCAGCCGATGGCTATCAGCTGGCGATGAACTGGCAAGGTCAGGCGCCGGCGGCAAGCTTAAATACCCTGTTAGCATTAGAGCAAAGCGAACTGTTGCGTGGGGCTGCCGATTGGCAGTTGCAACTGGCCTTGGTACTGCCTGAGCAGGGATTTAGTTATCAGGCCTCACTGGAGGCCGATCTTGGTCTGATGGCCTTAGCCTTGCCGGTACCCTATCAGAAGCCATTGGGGCAGGCCGGTAAACTCTATCTACTGGCCAATGGTAATGCTGAACAAAGTTATCTGGCGCTCAATTACCCGCAGTTATTGGATTTTCAGGCGCAACTTAACCATCAGACTGGCCGCTTCGAACGGGCGCAACTGGTACTGGGTGATAGCAAAGCCAGTTTAAGTCAGCCGGACTTTAGTATTGAAGTCACACTGGCACAGGCCGAGTTGGTGCCCTGGTTTGAATTGTTGCAACCCATGCTAAGTAGCCGCAGCGAGTCCTCGCTACTGCCGCCATTGCAGCGGGTGCGGGGGCGGATTGCAACAGTGCAATTACCACAGCAACTGGCACTGACTAATACGGTATTTGACTTAACCAACGACAGCAAAGGCTGGCAGTTGCAGTTAAATGGAGCTGAGCTGGCCAGCCGCTGGCAATTTTCTCATGCCTGGCAGACCGAGGGTATCCAGGTACAGCTCGACTACCTGCACTTACCTTTAGCGGATAAAGCTGCGACAGAGCAGGAAACCGCGGTGGCTATGGCCGAGCCCGAAGCCGAGCTGGCTGCCCAGTCCTGGTTGACGGAGATGGTCCCGCTGCGACTGAGTTGTAATGACTGCTCGGTCGGACCTTATCGTTTTGGTAAGGTGGCGCTACAGGCCGCTGGCACTGGCCAGAACTGGCAGTTAACCGAACTGATCTCAGATTATAAAGGCAATCGCTTTGTGTTACAGGGCGACTGGCAACCCGATGCCGACCTGGGACGCAGTCAGTTTAGCGGTAATTTCAGCAGCCCGAATCTTGGCGCCTTACTCACCGAGTATGAGCTGACTACTGCCATCAGCGGCAGCCGCAGTGAGCTGGAGTTTCAGCTTGGCTGGCAGGGGGCTCCACAGCAGTTCCGGTTAAAAAGCTTACAGGGGCAGGTGAAATTTGCCCTCGGCGAAGGTTCGCTAACCGAGGTCAGTGATCAGGGCGCCCGCTTATTCTCAATTTTTAGCTTAAACTCGCTACTGCGTAAACTGCGGCTGGATTTTCGCGATGTGTTCGCCAAAGGCTTTTTCTATAACCGGATGACCGGCAACCTGAGTCTGGACCAGGGGGTGGCACAAACCAGTGATTTTCTGATCGATGGTGTGCCGGGCAATATGCAGCTGCAGGGCTACGCCGATCTGGTGAAGCGGCAGATAGATTATCAGGTGTCGTTCTCGCCGAAAGTCACCTCCAGTTTGCCGGTGATTATTGCCTGGATGGTCAATCCGGCCACCGGACTGGCGGCGCTGGCACTGGATGAAGTGTTTCAGTCGGCCGAAGTGATCTCCCGTATTAACTTTACCGTGACCGGTAGCTTTGACAAGCCGGTGGTGACCGAAGTCAACCGCCATAGTACGGAAGTTCCGGTGCCGGTGCGGATCGCCCAACCTGAGAATCGTCAAGATGATAGCCGCCAGCCCTTACTCTGAGCCTAACGACAGCCGCTGGCGCTTATCCGCGCTGCAGTTAAACAGCCAGCCCGATCCTGCCAGCAATTTTGCTCAGGTTGCCGCGTTACTCGCGACCTTGCCTAAAGCGCAACAACATCTGGTGGTACTGCCTGAGTGCTTTGCGGTATTTGGTGGGGGCGAACAGCTGCAACGGCAGTTTCAGGCCCCTCTGGGTGAAGGGCTCCTGCAACAGCAAGCTGCGGCACTGGCTAAGACGCATCAACTGTATCTGCTGGCCGGTAGCATGCCTACTGCCAGCCCGGATCCGCAGCGTTTTTATGCCAGCAGCCTGTTATTCGGGCCGGATGGCCGCTTACTGGCCGATTATCAGAAATTACATCTGTTTGATGTGGCGGTTGCCGACAGTACCGGTAGTTATCGCGAATCCGCCAGCACCATGCCGGGGAATAAAGTCACCTTAAGTCAGCAGGGCAGCCTGAAACTCGGCATGACGATATGCTATGATGTACGCTTTGCTGGTCTGGCGCAGCAACTGGCAGCGCTGGGGATGAATGTGCTGGCCGTACCCTCGGCTTTTACCCGGCCGACCGGCGCCGCACACTGGCATACCTTGCTGCGGGCCAGAGCCATTGAGAACCAATGCTTTGTCATTGCTCCCGGTCAAACCGGTGTGCATGCCAATGGCCGGGAAACCTATGGCCATAGCCTGATTATCGACCCCTGGGGTGAGGTGTTGGCCGATGCCGGCAGCGAGGTCGGTGTGATCAGTGTTGAGGTCGATTTAACCGACTGTCAGCAACTGGCGCAGAAAATGCCGGTAAAACTTCATAACCGTTTTAACAGTGAGCTGAAACCATGAATGCAGTAGAACAAAACCTGATCCAAGCCTCTGAGCTAAGCGCCCGCGATCTGGAGCAGACGTTGGGCTTTTTGTTTGCGCATCAGCTCGACTATGCCGATTTATATTTTCAGTCCAGCGTGCATGAATCCTGGGTGCTGGAAGATGGCCTGGTTAAAGACGGCTCCTTTAATATTGAGCGTGGCGTTGGGGTACGGGCGATCAGCGGTGAAAAAACCGGTTTTGCCTACGCCGATAGCATTAACCGCGATGCCTTGATGCAGGCCGCCGGCGCAGCCCGTGGCATAGCGGCACAGGGCCAGCAGGGCAGTGTAAAAGCCTTTAGTAAAAGTGGTAACAGCAAGATTTATCTGCCGTGTGAGCCATTACAAAGCCTGAGCAATACGGAAAAAGTTGCGCTGTTGCATCAGATTGAAGCCTATATCCGCAGCCTGGACAGCCGGGCAGAGCAAGTAATGGTCAGCTTAACCGGCGTGTACGAAGAAGTGCTGGTAGCGGCCAGTGATGGCACCTTCGCTACCGATATCCGGCCTTTGGTACGCTTAAATTGTTCAGTATTACTGGTACAGGACGGCCGGCGTGAGCGCGGTAGTGCCGGTGGCGGCGCCCGCACCGATTATCAGTACTTCAGTGCCGATGTTGATGGTCAGCCACGCTGGCAGCACTATGCGCGTGATGCGGTGCGGATGGCGCAGGTGAATCTGACCGCTATTGATGCCCCGGCCGGTACCATGCCGGTGGTGCTGGGAGCTGGTTGGCCAGGCGTATTACTGCATGAAGCGGTCGGACACGGGTTGGAAGGCGACTTTAACCGCAAAGGCTCATCTACCTTTAGTGGTCGGATCGGTCAGCAGGTGGCGTCGAAACACTGTACTATCGTCGACGATGGCACCCTGAGTGGCCGTCGTGGCTCCTTGAATATTGATGATGAAGGCACCCCCAGCGCCTACAATGTGCTGATCGAAAAGGGTGTACTCAAAGGTTACATTCAGGATAAGCATAATGCGATGCTGATGGGGGTAGCCCCTACCGGTAATGGCCGCCGTGAGTCCTTTGCGCATCTGCCGATGCCGCGGATGACCAATACCTATATGCTGGCCGGTGACTATGCGCCGGAAGAGATTATCGCCAGTGTTAAAAAAGGCATCTATGCGCCGAACTTTGGTGGCGGCCAGGTCGATATTACCTCCGGTAAGTTTGTGTTCTCGGCTTCTGAAGCCTATCTGATTGAAGACGGCAAGATCACTGCGCCGATCAAGGGGGCTACCTTAATTGGCAATGGCCCTGAGGCAATGCAGCAGGTGTCGATGGTCGGTAATGATATGAAACTCGACAGCGGTGTTGGCGTCTGTGGCAAGCAAGGCCAGAGCGTGCCGGTTGGCGTGGGTCAGCCCACCCTGAAGCTGGATGCCATGACGGTGGGTGGTACCCAGTAACGTCGCTAAGTTAACTTACAATAAGATCAAAGGCTGGTGCGCAACCGGCCTGTTACTCTACAGCAGGAAATCAAAATGGCAGCATTCGGAACCGTGTTTACCGCTGAAATGATGTTAGCGGAATATAGTAATAATCAGTGGAGTGAGCCGGCACTGGTGCCGGTAAACAGTATCAGCCTGCACCCCGGCGCCCATGTGCTGCATTATGCCAGTACCTGTTTTGAAGGCTTGAAAGCCTTTCGCCATAGCGATGGCAGCATCCATATTTTCCGGATGGACAAAAACGTCGCCCGCTTGCAGCAAAGCAGTGAACTGCTGGCGCTGCCAAAGGTTGATGCTGCCATGCTGCGGCAGATGATTCTGGATATTGTTAAGCGTTATGCTGCTGACGTACCTAATCCACCTGGCTCTATGTATATCCGGCCAACCCATATCGGTACCGAAGCCTCTATTGGCAAGGCAGCGGCGCCCAGCCTGAGTTCGTTGCTGTATGTACTGTTATCGCCGGTTGGCGACTACTTTGCCGGTGGAGCTAAGCCACTGCGCTTATTGCTGGAAGACAATGCCCGTTGTGCGCCTCATATGGGGATGGTGAAGAGTGGCGGTAACTACGCTAGTGCGCTGCAGCCGATTATGAAAGCACGTGCTGCAGTGCAGGCCGATCAGGTGCTGTTCTGCCCGAATGGCGATGTGCAGGAAACCGGTGCAGCCAACTTCCTGCTGATCGATGGCAACGAAATTATTACCAAGGCGCTGGATGCCAGTTTCCTGCACGGCGTCACCCGCGATTCGATCCTGACGCTGGCACGTGATCGGGGTATGAAGGTCTCTGAGCGCGAACTGACGGTCGATGAGCTGTTAGAGCGTGCCGTGAAGCCGGGCGCCGAAGCGGCCTTATCCGGCACGGCGGCAGTATTAACGCCGGTCGGCACTTTAATTCATAATGGCCAGGACTATGCAGTAGGTGGTGGTGTGGCCGGTACCACCACCGCCAGTTTACGTCAGGCTCTGAACGATATTCAGTGGGGCAAGGCTGCTGATACGCACGGCTGGTTAACCAAAGTCTGCTAAGTTTCTTCAGCCTTGTCAGCGCCAAAGTCCGGCACGGCAGGTTGAGTGATAGCAAGTAAGAAAGGCCGCTTAGCGGCCTTTCGGTTTTATGACAGCAGATGCGTTCTAGTCGGCTTTGCTGCTTTGCTGATACAGTGAAATAACCCGGGTTTTACTGATCTTATGCCGGTAGATCTCCCGCAGGTATTTAATGGCTTTCTTTACGCTGTCGCGCGATAAGCGGATATCGTTAATTGAAACAAACTTATCTTTGTTATTAATCAGCTCACGGTACTTTTTCTCATACATCGGTTTAATTGCATACCAGTTGGTATCCAGGATCTTGGCCGGGTTCTCAAACTCATGCAGCATGCTATCAAGCAGGCTTTCATCAAACTGCTCACTGCGGATAAAGTCGAGCATGGCTTCATCAAGCTTTTCATCGAAGCGATAGTTATCCACCGCGAAGCAGCGTTTGATATAGGCTGCAATCAGGGTTAAAAAATCATCACTTAAGCAGGGGCTCTTCACTATCAGCGTGGTCAGCGAGATATTGGCTGAGGCACCAATAACCAGCGCATAGCGTTTTAGCGTGGTATTCGGGAACAAACTGTTCAGATGAGATTTTAGTTTGTTTAAATCCATATAGGACAGTTTGTAATCCTTAGGTAAGGACACAATCGACACTACCGAGGAGCAGTTATTGAAAAAGTGCAGATCTTTAATATCGCTGGCGTTGTAGCCGTTAGCCTTATATTTGGCCAGGATTTCACGGTAGCGGGTCGATTCGATCGGCAGCAGGCTGATCCCCTCAATGGCCTGGGTGATCTTATTAAAATGCGGCAGATCAATTGAGCGGAAGAATAAGTCATCAATATCCAGGCCTGGTGTGGCTTGCTTCTCAAACAGCTTCAGTTTTTCGGTGGCACTGATATCATCCGGCATCACCGACTCCGCATAGGCCACGGCCACCGGCCCGGCCAGACTCATAAAGAGGTCATTGGCATCCAGCCGGATGGTTTCACCAATATCGATACCGGCGCGGCGGAAATAGTTTTCATCATAGTCAGTGGTGACCGCCTGCGCCGTCAGAATATTAAAGATCTGCTGCGAGATATATTGGTTGGCGTACTTCTCCATAGTGCTGACATCAATATGCTGGATGTCGCCGTCATCCGTTTCTTCAGCATAGCGCATGATATCATTAGAAATCAGCATCATGGCATTCCATGGCCGGATGCGGTGCATGGCATTGGCGTCGTTTTTTTCGTCCTGGTCAAAGTTGTAGGAAAAGTCCCATTCTTCCGCCAGATATTTACATAGCAAACGCCCGGCATTGATATGCAGGGCTTCGGACATTTCGACACCATGATCGGAAATATTCGGCAGAATACAGATGCCACTGGTAAAGATCGGTTCAAATACAAAGGAGTGGCCGCGGTTCTCTTCGTTTTCCGGCAAAGAGCGGGTGTCGAAGGTTTTACTCATATAGGCATATTGCTGGGCCAGACCAAATTCTGATGCCATACCCGAACCGGTACCACCGCCGGCGCTGAAAATATAAAAATACAGCCGCGATTGGTTGGCCTTAATGCCGCAGGAGTCGATCAGGTAAGAGTGAATAAATTTCCAGTCGGCATTGGAAAAACGCTGGGTATCTTTGTTCAGGATGATCTTGGCCAGATACTGACCGAGGATCGGCGCATTACCGGCACCACCGGCATGCACCTCAGACAGATCCATAATTTTCATCTTGGTGTAATCGCGTAAAAAACCACTGGTTTCGGCACGGTTGGAAAAGCGGATCCGCCCTTCAATATCTTTGTCCAGATCTCCCAGCATCACCAAAGGCTCGATCAGAAACACCGGTTTCAGAATATTCGAGGTTTTAAAATGCAGGCTGCGCTTGATCCAGCGCATCGGCCGGATCTCCTGCTCGCGGGTTTGTTTTTCCTGGCTGTTAAATTCGTGCAGATAGTAATTACGCGCACTGTAAACCAGAGAGGCGACATCCAGTGCGATATTAGAGCCACAACGCCCCAGACCAATTAAGCAGACCGACGGAAAATGCGGTTGTTTCTGCGCATTCAGTTCATGTTCGGCCATACTGCCGGGGAACACCGTCTGGCGCAAGCCATCCAGGTTGCTGAGAATGCGGTTCAGGTCCCGCTCAGTAAAATACATATAGCGTTCACCACCAATACGGGCAGGTTTGCTACTGGCTGCGGGGCGCACGGCAATAATTTCATCTTCGAGGGGTTCTACGGTAGGCGTCGTGCTGGGTCTTTTGGTGGCCATAAAAGGTTTCCTGATAACAGAACATTATTCTAAGTGTCTGTTATAAAAGTAGACGATTTATAAGCGAATACAAAATTAGCGCCGTTTTTATGCCAGGATAACGGCAAAGCGTTAAGTCTGGCGAGAAAAGCGTAGTTGCGGGTAATGTCTGGTGGCCGGAAAACACGCCTTTCTGGCAGCTGGCGCGGGACAAGGGCAGCTGCCGGTAGGGCAATATACTAGTCCTGAATAATCAGCGGTTTAATCAGTTGAAACAGCTCGCGGTAGGATTTAGGCGGCTGCTGTTTTTCCTGCTCTTTTTTGCTATTGCGGATCAACTGGCGCAGCTGCTGTACGTCAACATCCGGATACTCGGCAATAAAGTCGGTTACAGCATCGGCTTCGGCCAGCAGACGATCGCGCCAGGTTTCGACCTTATGAAACTGTCGCGTTGCTGCCTGATTGGTGTTGCGGATAATCGCCAGCGCCTGTTCAATCGGCTCCAGTTCATCTTCACGTTCACGCATCAGACGGCCAATAAACTGCATATGCCGGCGTAAGGCTTCGCGTTTATTCGCCAGCTTATCGGCCAACTCCAGTGCATCTTTTAATTCCTCATCCAGCGGGAGCTTGGCGCGGGCCGCCGGGCTTAATGCCACCAGCTCAGCGCCTAAGGCCTGCAGCGCGTGCATCTCGCGCTTAACCTGGCTTTTACTGATATGCTCCGGTTGTTCCAGCCATTTGCTGTCACCGTATTTAAATTCTGTATCTGTCATGCTGTGGCTTCTATATCACTTGTCTACAACTAGTATATCACTAAAGCAGCAGACATGGGCAGCAGCCCTCAGCGGACTATGGTAAGCTAGGCAGATAACGTGAGAAGGTTCGAATAAGATGCAGCAAACCGCTATTCAGCAAGAAATCGCCGAAGTAAAAGAAGCCGTTAGCCAGGTGCTGGCGCATGCGAAAAAACTGGGGGCCAGCAGTGCTGAAGCCTCAATGAGCCGCACCCGTGGCCTGAGTGTCGAAACCCGCCATGGTGAGGTGGAGACCGTTGAATTTAATCAGGACGGTGGCCTTGGCATCAGTTTATATTTCGGGCAGCGTAAAGGCTCGGCCTCTACTGCGGATCTAAGCCCGCAGGCATTAAAACGCACAGTAGAAGCGGCGGCTGATATTGCCCGCTATACCTCTGAAGATCCGCATGCCGGCGTGGCAGATGCCAGCTGGCTGGAATTTAACCCGCCGGAACTGGATCTATATTACCCGGATAGCATCAGCACCGAACAGGCCATAGTGCTGTGTGCGGCGGCAGAAGAAGCGGCCTTTGCCGAAGATAGCCGGATCACCAACTCAGAAGGCGCCTCGTTTTCAACCCATCAGGGCCTGAAAGTCTATGGTAACAGTCATGGCCAGCTGGTGGGCTATCCCAGCTCCCGCCACAGCTTTAGTTGTGTGGTAATTGGCGAAGCCGGCGACGATATGCAGCGCGACTACAGCTATACCGTAGCCCGCCGTTATGCCGATTTGCTGGATCCACGTCAGGTGGGCCGTGAAGCGGCACGGGAAACCGTCGCCAGGCTGCAACCGCGGAAAGTCCCAACCCAGAAAGTACCGGTATTGTTCCGTGCCGATATAGCCAGCTCGTTGTTTGGTCACCTGGTATCGGCGATCAGTGGCGGCAGTATTTACCGCAAGTCCAGTTTTTTACTGGACAAAGTGGGCCAGCAAATTATGGCGCCGGGTCTGACGATTCTGGAAAAACCACATTTAAACCAGGCGCTGGCTTCCAGCCCCTTTGACAGCGAGGGGGTAAAAACCCGCGATCTGGCGGTGATTGAGCAGGGCATATTGACCACCTATCTGACCACCAGTTATTCGGCGCGCAAGCTGGGCATGGCCAGTACCGGCCATGCCGGTGGTATTCACAACTGGCTGGTGCAACATGGTAACGAGGATCTGTTGGCTCTGTGCCGGCAAATGGGTAAAGGCCTGCTGGTAACCGAGCTGATGGGTCAGGGCGTGAATACCGTGACCGGAGATTATTCACGGGGCGCCAGTGGCTTCTGGGTTGAACATGGTGAAATCCAGTTCCCGGTCGCCGAAGTGACCATTGCCGGTAACCTGAAAGATATTTTTATGAATATCGTGGCGGTAGGTAACGACGTGGATCGCCGTGGTGGCGTGCACACCGGCTCAGTGCTGGTCAGTCAGATGCAGCTGGCCGGAGATTAACGGCTAAGCTTACAGCCAATAAAAAAAAGCCTCAGTTGAGGCTTTTTTTTATGCTGTTAAACCGCAGCACAGTGCTGCGGTTCAGGCGGGATATTAATCAATCTTGGTTTTCAGGCCGCGACGGATTAACAGCGCATCAGTAGTAGGTTCCTGACCACGGAAGGCTTTGTAAGACTCCATAGTTGGCCGTGAGTTACCCACCGCCAGAATGTTCTTGCGGTAGTGATCACCGTTCTCACGGGTCAAACCGCCATTTTTTTGCACATGGGCAAAGGCGTCAGCGGCCAGGATCTCGCTCCACATATAGGCATAGTAACCGGCTGAGTAGCCGCCACCCATAGAGTGTGAGAAGAAGTTAGTTTTATAGCGCGGCGGTACTGCGTTCAGATCCACACCATGCTTTTTCAGCGAAGCCGCTTCAAAGGCTTTTGGATCCTGCAGCGGGGCATCGGCGCTCAGCGTATGCCAGTCCATATCCAGCAGGGCCGCAGAGACATATTCCAGTGTATCGAAACCCTGGTTAAAGCTGCGTGACCGCATAACTTTATCCAGCAGATCGGCCGGAATGGGTTCACCAGTCTGGTAATGCTTGGCATAGTTAGCCAGAATTTCCGGATGTTGCGCCCAATCTTCTTCGAAGGTTGACGGGAATTCAACGAAATCGCGTGATACGGCAGTCATTGCCAGCGTTGGGTACTTCACGTTAGAGAAGATACCATGCACACCATGGCCCAGCTCGTGGAAAATGGTGGTAGTGTGGTCATAGCTGATCAGTGTGGGTTCACCAGCTGGTGCTTTCGGGATATTCATCACGTTTACCACAACTGGCTTCTGACCTGTCAGGTGTGATTGACCAACGAAAGAACTCATCCAGGCACCGCCACGCTTGCCTTCGCGGGCAAAGTAGTCAGCATAGAACAGGGCAATGCTCTTGCCGTCAGCGTCAAACACCTCATAGGCTTCCACATCCGGGTGATAAACCGGCAGATCCGGACGCGGTTCAAAGCGGATGCCATAGAAGCGATTCATATAGTAGAAAGCGCCATCTTTTAATACGCGGTTAAATTCGAAGTATTTTTTCACTTCGTTTTCGTCCAGATCGTACTTCGCCTGACGCACAAACTCGGCGTAGTATTCCCAGTCCCACGGCTGCACTTCAAAATCACCGCCTTTTTCGCGGATCATCGCCTGAATGGCGGCCTGCTCTTGCTTGGTATTGGCGACCACAGCCGGAACCATAGAACCTAACATGTCATAAACCGCTTGCGGGGTTTGTGCCATATTGGTTTCCAGGGTGTAGGCTGCCCAGTTGTCATAACCTAACAGCTTGGCGCGCTCGGCGCGTAACTGAGCTAAGCGGGCAACGATAGCCGTGTTGTCATTTTCACCTGACTGGGCGCGGTTTGCTGACGCTTCCCACACGCGCTGGCGCAGTTCGCGGTTATTCAGCGAGGTTAAAATTGGCTGGCGCGTGGTATTGGTGATGTTCAGTAAAAACTTACCGTCATGGCCGCGCTCTTTGGCTGCATTGGCCGCAGCAGTAATTTGTGCCTGTGATAAACCATCCAGCTCTTCAACAGTATCGACGATCACGGCGATATTGCGGGTTTCCGCCAGCAGGTTCTGGCCAAACTTGTTGGTAAGGGTAGAGTGTTCTTCGTTCAGGGCGCGAATAGCGGTTTTTTGCTCTTCGCTCAGCTTGGCACCAGAACGCACGAAACGCTCGTAGTACACTTCAACCAGACGTTTGGATTCAGCATCCAGGCCCAGATCGTTACGGGCGTTATAAACGCTTTCGATACGGGCGAATAACGCCGGGTTCAGGTTGATATTATCTGAGTGAGCAGCCATACGCGGCGCCAGCTCGCTTTGAATTTTGCGACGCTCTTCGTTGCTGTCAGTGCCGGTCAGGTTATAAAACACCCGTGATACGCGGGTTAACAGCTCACCGCTTTTTTCCATCGCGACAAAGGTATTCTCGAAGGTGGCGGCTTCCGGGTTATTGGCAATGGCTTCAATTTCAGCCATATGCTGCTTCATACCTTCTTCAAAGGCTGGCATGAAGTGCTCGTCTTTAATTTCAGCGAAATTTGGTGCTTCAAAAGGTAAGGTGCTTTTTTTGAAGAAAGGGTTAGACACTGTTACCTCGGCAACGGCTGGCGCGGCAGCCTGATTAGCTTGTTGAGTGGGGGCTGTATTGTCAGAGCAGGCGCTGAGCGACAGCACTGCACCAATGGCAGTAGCAAGCAGGGTTTTACGCATTTCTTATCTCCGTGGATAGTTCGGCTAGTTATTGTTTTCGGTACCGCAGGGCGGCGGGTTACAATGCTGCAGTATGCCGTAAAAACCGCGGCTGGCACGGCAGTTTGCAACCAAGTGCCAACAAATTAAGACAAAAGCCCCGGCAGTGCAAATTTTTAGCCCGAAAATGCCGATTTTAGCTGCTTGCCAGCGGTAAGCGGATAAAAAAGCGGCTGCCGTTGGCCAGGCGCTGATAGCCAATGTCGCCATGCATTTTGTCGATCAGCTGCTTGCTAATTGCCAGCCCTAAGCCGGTACCGCTCTGGGCACGGCTACTGGCACTGTCGGCCTGGGCAAAGCGCTGAAACAGCATTGACTCAAAGGCTGCTGGCACCCCTTTGCCAATATCATCCACCTGCAGTTCTACCTGCTGTGCATGCGTTAGCAGTTGCAGAGTAATAGGTGTATCCGGTTCAGCGAATTTCAGGGCGTTGGAGAGCAGATTCAGACATACCTGGCGCACCCGGGCCTCGTCGGCCAGCACCGGATAAGTGGCGGCATCGGCTTTGAGTTCGAATTGCCGCTGCTGACTGCTTGCCAGCTGCTGGCTCAGTTGGTGCAACAGTGGTAACAGGTCAAACGGCAGTATTTTTAACGGCATATTACCGCTACTGAGTTTTTCAAAATCCAGTAAGTCGTTAACTAACTGATGCAACTGCCGGCAATTGTGTTGGGCAATTTCCAGCATTTTTTGCTGCTGCGTCGATAACGGGCCCAAAGCGCCACCTACCGCCAGGCTGAGGGCGCCATTAATTGAAGTCAGTGGCGTGCGCAGCTCATGGCTGACAGTGGCAACAAAGTCATTCTGCAGCCGCTCGATGCGTTTGCGCTCGGTAATATCCCGCAGCACCAGCAGTTTATAATAGTGTGCTTGTGGCATCGGGGTATGAAACAACAGCAACTCGAAGCTTTGGCCATCGGCCCGCAAACCCTGGCATTCCAGTTGTTGCTGCTCCGGGTTTGCCTGCTGCATCTGTTGTTCAATTTGCTGCTCAACTTGCTGGGTATTGGCGAGTAAAAAGGTCCATTTCTGCCCCAGCAAGGCGTCGGCTTTGTAGCCAAAGATCCGGCTGCAGGCGCTATTAGCGGTTTGGATCCGGCCGCTGCGATCGACAGTGATAATGCCGTCCAGTACATTGTCATAAATACTGCGTAGCCGCTGCTCGCTCTCGGTCAGCGCATCACGGCTTTGTCGCAAACGGTATACTGTGGCCAGCAAGCGGCTGAGCAGATACAAAATACAGAGCGCAGTGGCATATAAGCCAAGCCGCAGCAACGTCAGGCGACTACCGGTAACCGGGGCTTCTTTTACCGCCATTTGCCACTGAGCACCGCGGATCGCCACATTTAACTGCAAACTACGCGGGTTAAACAGTTGCTGCTCGCCAAAAAAGGCTGGTGTTACTTCGCCTTCTGTCGTCAGACCGCGCAGTGCGACCTCTATGCCTAACTCTTTGGCACTGTTGGTCAAAAGTTGCCAAACTGGTGCCAAATCAATCACTGTGCTGATAATGCCCCAGTAGCTACCATCTTCCAGATACAGTGGATAGCGATAGATAAAGCCACGGCCACCCTGTACCAGATCCAAAGGGCCGCTTAATAGCGCCCGGCGGCTACTAATCATACTGGCGATCGCCGGCCATTGCAGCGGTAAGTCGGGGTAATACAGATTAATGGCCTGCTCATTGCCAGCCAGCGGATAGACATGCTGAATACGGTTGCCGGGGGCGATACCGATATTGCGGATATAAGATGATTGCCTGACCAGACCCGCCAGCAGGATATCCAACTCCTGTGCTTCTAACTGTCCGGATTTGGCCGTGAGGTAACTGGCTAAACTGGCCGTTAGGTACAACGGGATATTCAGCTCTTTTTCCAGCCGGGTTCGCACCTGATCCGCTGCCGCCAATTGTTGTTGTTGACTCAGGGCACTGAGCCGCGCCTGTTCATTACGCAGTAACAGCTCGACACCGGCAATCATGGCCAGTGCCAGTAGCATCAACAGCAAGCGTTGCCAGGTATTCAGAGGGGGCAGTGGGGTTTTCATAAGCCGGCGTGTCCTGACCGCAGTAGCAAAGTACAGATTATAGGCAGTTGCACCCATATTGAAATGCCAGGGCGTCTGTTCGCCTAAAAAAGCAACACAGATACAATAGACTTACGCCGCAAGGCTGTCTATAATGCGCGCTCTGGATGCACCCGTAGCTCAGCTGGATAGAGCGCTGCCCTCCGGAGGCAGAGGTCTCAGGTTCGAATCCTGACGGGTGCGCCAAACGTCAAAACCGCCATAGGGCGGTTTTTTCGTTTGTGGACCTTGTCGGATGAGAGCCTGTCGTTCGACAAAACGGCAGGAAAGCCGTTTTGGACGTTGCGTAGCAACGCCCGCAGGGCGAGGTACAGGATGTACCGAGTCAATCCTGACGGGTGCGCCATATAAATCAAGGTCTTAGCTGAGAAGCGAGGCCTTTTTTTATGGCTTTAATTTATTGGTGTAGCTCCTGTGTAGCATATTTATATCAGTAACTCGATGACTCCTCTCCTATTAGAAATCTGATAAAACTCTGACTTTGTTCCGTAGATGTATGAAAAATGTATGGGTTAGTATAATCTTCAGTTAGTCAAGGGAATATATTGGTCAGTTTTAATGGTCATCAAGGTATTTAGTAACATGTCATTTAGGTCGTGTGTGCTGGAAATTATATTTTTGGCTAGTTTAATTTTTTCAGCATGGTCTATTGAGGCAGCAACATTATCAGCTGTAGAAAGTCCACAAAACAAAATTGCTAACTCTGAACCGTTAGAAGGTAGACATCAAAAAACAATTTCTGACATTAATTTCAAGGACAAAGAGCAATCGATAGCGTTGGACACAGTGGCTTCAGAATTGAATTTATCTAATGAGTCTTTATTGCAATTAAAAGAGCAGATAAAAGAGCAGGCTCAGACAATAAAAGAGTTGAAGACAGAGTTGAAAGTCCTCAGAGAACGCAAGCCAGAGGGAATGTCTTTTGAAGTCTGGGCCGGTATTTTACTCGCATGTGCGGCATTGTTACTTACAATTTTAGGTATCGGAATTGCGATGCTCTCGATATTTGGGTACCGGAAGATAATTAAAAACTCAAGTGAATCAGCTCAACGCATAGCTGATAAAGTAGCTCGTGAAACTTCCGCCTCGACAATTCAACATGCAACTACAGAAGCGCTCATAAAATTGCTTGAAGAAGGTGCGTTTGATGGTGTCATTCGAGACGCGGTGGAGACGATCTCGTATCGTGGCATGATGCCATTGGATGAGCTGGATGAGGATAGGAATTAAGGTGATTTACAATGAAATATTCTTTTGAGTGGCATCGTTTAGGTGAGGCGGAGAAGCAAATAATCACAAACGCTCAACAGGATTTACCGGTAAAGTTAGCTGTAATTGCTAAGGAGTTGGGAGTTGCTCTAAAGAGCGCAACCTTAGATGCTGGGATTTCGGGTGAAATTAAACGCATAGATAACACATACCTGATTAGAGTTAACCGGCATGATGTTAAAGAGCGGCAACGATTCACTGTGGCACATGAACTCGCGCATTATCTGTTGCACCGAGATAGCATAGGCGATGGAATAGTAGATGATATTCTGTATCGCTCTACACTGTCAGATAACTTAGAAGCGGAAGCTAATAGATTGGCTGCAGATATCTTAATGCCATGGAGCAAACTCGTTGAGATTATGAATTCAATGCCAGATATGCGTATTGAGGAGAAAATTGAGCGTTTGGCAAAAATAGCAGAAGTATCCACTACTGCAGTAAAAATCAGACTTGGTAAGGCGTGATATCGAATGTTCTTTTTAAATAAAATATTTAGCTATCGTTATGCACCCATACTTTCAGTTAGCCCATCTGAAATGTCTGCTATTGAGCAACTTCCTGAAAAAGATAAAGATTTGATTTTGCCAATTTTTCCTTTAAAAGGCTGGGTAGGTTCAAATAAGCTGGAAAATACCTTAAATCGTATTAAGCAAGCTATAGGTGATAGATATTGGATTGCAAATGTAGATGAAGCGTTTCTTACTGACAACAAAGAGTTTCTGTTGACTGGGAAGTATCCCTCGAGAGATGTATTCATAGAAATACAGCAGCTTCTCAATCCAAATAATGGGTTTGATAACTGGTGCAGGTTCATAGAAGATAACCCTAAAGCTATACCATCTGTTCTTTGGGGAAGTACAGCTGAGATATCAAGGCAAATTGAAAAGTTAAGTTTACTAAATCGGGGCATCGTTATATACATATCCCCCAAGACTAATCAAGCTCAGATTCAGGAAGCATTCCGTTATATATCAGAGCGGCAGATAAATGACATTTTTGTACTAGTTGACCTTGGTCAGGTTACTAGCAGTGTGGTTAATGATGTACAAAGAATATCAAACTACTTAAGGTCTATTTATAAAATTGTAAAAGCAGGTTTATTTGCGTTTAGTGGGTCGTCGTTTCCTTCGGGATTTTCGGGATATAACCACGGAGAAAACTCAATTTATGAAAGGATAGCATTTAACAAAGTAAGAGAATTTTGTGCTGATCTTCCTTTGATCTATTCAGATAGAGGGAGCGCTAGAGCGGATAAAATCAATGGGGGTGGGGGTATTCCTTCTCCGAGAATTGATTACCCGCTTAAAAATGACTGGCGATTTATAAGGGAAGAGTATCAGGATTCAAGTAACCCCTTAGACGGCGAAAAAGAAACGCTTTATGAAAAAATAGCAAAAGAGTTGATGGGTCAAGATTATTGGGTGCCAAATTTGAAGCTATGGGGAACACAGCTCATTGAGTTAACTGCTTTGAAAGATAAGTATGGAATAAATTCTCCAGCCAAAGCAACAGCAGCAAGAATAAACATCCATTTACATATTCAGCTACATTACGATAAACAAGTTGATGTTCAGGATACTGATGATGATTGGAATGACTAATTCAATTTGATTAGTCAATGTTCTCATGTTTAAAAGTTAATGCATCTAAGTCTAAAATGATGTTAGATAACCAAGTAGTAGATGGGTTTTGTTGGGACGCTTTCTGAACGCTTGCAAAACTTAAAGCTTGCAATGAATTTGCAGATATCGGTTTGTTGTTTATATTCTTCCAAAAATAATTTGAAGTCATTGCATAACGCTTTCTAAGACAGTTTATTGCCTCCTCTCTTAATAAGCGTACGGATTTACTCTGCAGAAAACATTCTAAATTCGCTCTTGTCCTTTTCTTCTCACTAAATCCATGCTTCGTAGCAACGGTAGATAGCTCTCTTAAAGTCATCATTTTAAATAGTATGGACTTATCTTTTACAGGGGATTTTTTTCCTCTTCTTTTTATTGCGATTCCATTATCGGTGACTTCCCACAATTCAACGTTACTGTGTGTTTGGATAGTTGCTTTTGGAATATGGTTTGATGTTGCAGCAACTATAACTTTGTCGAAAAATTGACTATATTTTTCCGTCTGTCCTTTTAATCTAGCCAGGGTGTCGAATTCGCTTTTCACCTCAACTGCAATTACGTCATAGTCGCGGACGATTACGATATCCGCTCTACGAGAGTAGTCATCAACAGTGAACTCGTTGATTATGACATCTCTATCTGAGATTAAGTTTTTCGCTCTCATGTGCTCAAGCACAATTGCTTTGATATCTGATTCCAACCATTTCGCTTGTAGATTGATAGATGACATTAAGGGGCCTACTCATGAAAGATTGCAATTATCTACTAACCACTATTAACTTGCAGCGTAATTAATGATGTAAATTTTACCATAAACTGAACCCCACTGCAGATTGAGTTAGTATACTTATTTACAGAATTCCAAGTGAGGGCGCAAAGCGCTTTGACTATCTGCCTACGACCTTCCCATTCATAGCAACAATCAGGGTTTGTGCTCTCATGCCTTACCATTCCCGCTTAGGGGGGCCGTCCGGGTTGTCATTTATTGTTACCCCTCGGGCAGTGACATGCAATTCGATGTTCAGAGCAGCAAGAATTTTAAACAACGTCTCGAGTTTGGTTGACTCGGGTTAAACTCAAAATCCGATACTGTGGTTTGCTTGATGCCGACTAAATCGGCAGTATCTCGCTGTGTTTTCTGGCAGTTTTCATCCCCAGCTTGTGACCCAAGTTAAGCAGCCATTACACTACAGCACTTACTACTACTCCTTGGTGTCAGATGACGGACTTTATTGTTGATAACAGCAGCGACTTTGCCGAGCAGGCCAAACAAAAAATTGCCGAGTTTAATGCTCAGCATTGGGATGCCAGCCAGCGTCAGGCTTTAGGTTTAAAGCAGCTTAATGCGCATAGCGAAGTGGTGGCGATGCTGGCCGGGCGCACCTTTGGCAACTGGTTTTATCTGGAATCCTTCTGGTTGCAGGAAAGCGAGCGCGGTAAGGGCCTGGGCAGTGCCATGCTGGCTGAAGCAGAAGCGATTGCCAGACATCGCGGCTGTCGTTTTGTGTTATTAGATACCCTGCAGTTTCAGGCAAAACCCTTTTATCAGCGCCATGGTTATCGGGTGGCGTGGGTACAGCAGGATTACCCCTTTGCCGGTGGCGCCAAGTATTTTATGACCAAAACGCTGTAAAAGCAGAAACTGATAAGTTGTATACCTGCCGGCAAGCCGTTAGTTATTCAGGGGTAGCCGACGGCCATTAAGCCCCGGCCGTGCTATTAAAATAATCAATACAGTGTTTATAAAATGCCTGTACCAGCCTTGGCATTGGGGCATAGGCGGAATAGATAAAGCCATACTGATGCTCAATTACCGGCTCCAGCGGAATCAGTAAGATCTGGTCATCGGTATATTGCTGAGCCAGTACCTGATTCAGGATGGCGACACCCAGGCCACGTTTTACATAGGCACAAGCTGTTGCCACACTATGGGTTTCCAGCCGGATCTGCGGTTGTACCTGCGCGGCTTTAAACATTAGATCGATCTTTTGCCGCGTTGGCCGACCTTGTCCAAGCATAATCAAAGGGGTGTTAAGCAGCTCATTGACGCCGATCACTGTCTTGCCGGCCAGAGCAAAACCTGCCGGTACCGCGCACACCATCGGGCTGCGCAGAATTGGCACACTGATTAAGCCAGGATGGTTCTCCGGTAATTGGATAAAGCCACAATCAATGGAGCGCTGCGCCACCAAATCTCTGGCAACTTGCGGATTATGCGAGTCAATGCTGACTGATACCCGCGGATACTTCTCAATAAAGCTGGCGACGGCATTCACCAAAGGGCCGGAATTAAAGCTTGCCGGTGCAACTACGGTTAGAGAGCCGGTTTCTGTTTTATGAAGATTACGGGCCAGCTCCAGAAAACGCGCGCTATTGCTAAGTAACAGATCGATTTCCGGGGTTAAGTGTTTCGCTTCTTCAGTGGCAATCAGCCGGCTGTGCTCACGGTAAAACAACTGAAAGCCAACCAATTCTTCCAGGCTAGCCAGTAACCGGCTGATCCCAGGTTGGGTAAGGCCAAGTTGTTTAGCTGCAGCGGTAGCGGAGCCAGTTTGCATAATGGCCTGAAATGCTTGCAGGCTTCGCAGATTCAAATGCGCTATTTGCATGACGTTTTGTTATGGGCTGATAACAGTAAATCATAATATTGCATAGCTTTGGCGGCTTTGCTAGCTTTTTGGTTAAACAATAACCCATACATAAAAAGCAACGGGGATAACTATGCAGCACAAACCGCTTTACCCAATCTCAATGCTCAGTTTGGCGATCAGTACCGCCTTGCTGATGAACAGTGCACACCTCAGGGCGCAGGATGCGGCAGCAACTGAACAGGCGCAGCAAAAAGCTGTAGAAGTGATCTCGGTAACCGGCTCGCGAATTTTACGCCGTGGCGAAACCGAAGGTAGCCCGATTCAAACTATTGAACGCTCAGAGATGGATATCAAAGGTGCGATGTCGATCGGCGAGATCCTGCAGCAGTTGCCGAGCGTCGGTGCCAGTTTAAATGACAATGGTTCAGCGGGTACCAGCCACGGTACGGCCAGTATCAACCTTAGAAATCTTGGTGAAAACCGCTCCTTAATTCTGGTAAACGGTAACCGCTGGGTTAATGGCGCCGGTAGTCGGGGGTTCAGAGACTTTGTCGACTTAAACACCATCCCCTATGCCATTATCGAGCGGGTTGAGGTGCTGCAGGACGGTGCCACGGCTATTTATGGCGCCGATGCTATTGCCGGTGTGGTGAATATTCATACCGTGAAAGACTATGACGGCGCCCAGCTTAAAGCCTATGCCGGACAAACATCGAAGCAGGATCGTGAAACCGTTAATCTTGATCTGAAACTCGGCCGTGATTGGGGCAAGCATAACCTGTTTTTTGCCGCCAGTTATTCTGATCAAAAGCCGATCCTGACTCAGGACCGGGCCTTGACGGCTATTCCGTTAAATGGCTTATCACTGGGTACTGCCGAAGGGCTATTTCGGGAAGCTAACCTGGCACAAGTACTGAATTTCCCGATCCCGGCGCAGGGCATTACCCGTGCGCCGGGCTCAGATGGTAATAATCTGGCAAGCTGGCGCCCGGCAACCACCAATGATCGGTTTAACCGTTACCACGATAACTACGTGGTTGGGCCAAATGAGCGCTTAAGCCTGTATGGACAGGCACTGTTCCAGTTACCCGATACTGCGGTATTTCAGGATACCCGGTTGCGGGTCGAGCTGTTACATAACAAACGTGAGTCTGACCAACAGTTTTCTGCGGTTATTCCTACGGTAACAGGTGCCCGTGGCTTTGTGATTGTTAATGATCCCAGAGTGAACCCCTTTGGTGTCGAATTCTCCGGTAATGACTTCTCGCTGAATAACTTCTTTGTTGATAACGGCTTGCGCCGTAACATTCAGGAAGTCAAAACCAGCCGCGCCGGACTGGGAATTGAAGGCTTTTTACCGGGCGACTGGCGCTGGGATATGTTTGCCTCGGTGGCAAAGAACGAGGGCACCTTTACTTCCGCTAACCAGTTACATCTGGATAAACTGGCGTTGGGAATGCGGGCCTGTGGTACGGCCGGTTTAACCGCGGATGTCAGCGATTTATTGGTTGGCTGTGTACCGGTAAATATGTTTAACCCTCTTACCGCTGATATGGTGCGATACATTAATTTCACGGGTGACGATCGTAACCAAACTCAGCAGCAACACCTGCGCTTTAACCTGACCAATGCTGTGGCCGAGCTACCGGCCGGCGATCTGTTGCTGGCTGCCGGTGCGGAATACCGCAAAGAAAAGGGTACCGACACTCCGGATAGCGTCATTAATGCGGCACCGCGCGTGAATCGTTATCAAACCACCTCCTCTGCGCCACGCACAGGCACCGTCGGTGAGTACGATTTATCCGAAGCCTATCTGGAGCTGAATATTCCTCTTTTGGCGGCACAACCACTGGCTGAATATCTGGAACTCAATCTGGCCAGCCGTTACTCCAATTACAGTACCTTTGGTAACACCACTAACAGCAAGGTAGGGTTGCTTTACCGGCCGGTAAGTGATCTGATGTTAAGAGCTACCTGGGCAGAAGGCTTCCGGGCGCCCTCTATTCTGGAGCTGTATGAAGGGGAACGTGCATCCTTTGCTCCGGTCAATGACCCTTGTGCGGCAAACAGCAGTTTGCCTGGTTGTGCCGGTGTGCCCGCCTCTTACACCCAAACCGATGCCAATGTGCCGATCACCATCGGTGGCAATAATCAGCTAACCCCTGAAACATCCGAGAATATTTCAACCGGCTTAGTTTACACCCCTGCCTGGCTGTCAGGATTCAGCCTGACCATGGATTGGTACAATATCAAAATTGATAACACCATCAGCACCTTTGGTACTCAGAACCTGATCGACCTGTGTGCCTTTACCGGGCGTAACTGTAATGTGATTAGCCGTGCCGGATCGGGTGAGATCCTGAATGTGGTGGATGGGCCGGTTAACCTGAACCGCACTGAGGTGTCGGGTATTGATACCGTAATCCGTTACAACCTGGATACCGCCATCGGCCGCTGGGATTTTAGTACCAGTGTCTCGAAGTTAAATAAGTTTGCTGAATCTTCAACCCTGGCAGACGGCTCTGAGTTAACCACCGACAAAAAAGGCTTTGCCGGAGTACGGGAGGCCTATCCTAAATGGCGCGGTAACTTTACCACCCAATGGCGCAAAGATAATCTGAGCGCGGCCTATAACCTGCGTTATATCGGTGATACCACGGAAACCTTCGCGAATCAGCCAAGAAGTATCGGCTCTATGGTGTATCACAACCTTTCTGCCGGTTATAAATTTGAGCAAGGACTGTCACTACGTGCAGGGATTAATAATCTGTTTGATAAACAGCCTCCAACCTCGCTGGTAAACGTCAATATTAACTTTGATCAGCAAACCTACAATGCTGTGGGCCGTTTCTACTATTTACAGCTGACCTACGACTTTTAACCGCGCCGGGGCACCCAAAGGGTGCCCGGTATTGGATGTATTATGAGAACAGAGTTAACACAAGGCTATAAGTTATTTTTGCCTGCCGGCAACCTTATGCCGCTGATTTTCGACTCGCCGCACAGCGGTATGGAATTTCCGGCCGATTTCCGGTGTTTAGCGTCCGACGTACAGTTACGTTCGGGCTGGGATGCTTTTGTTGATGAGTTGTGGCAGCCTGCCCATTTGGCAGGCGCGACTCTGATCGCCGCCAGAGCGTCACGGATGTATATTGACCTGAACCGGGCTGTGGACGATATCGATCCTGAGCTGCTTTCCGGTGAATGGCCCGGCGAGTTAAAACCTACCACTTACAGTAAAAGAGGGATGGGGTTGTTACGCCGCTTTGCTTTACCCGGCGTGCCGATGTATGACCAGAAGCTCGCGGTTAGCGAGGTGCAGCAGCGTATCGCACAGTATTATCTGCCTTATCATCATTGTCTGTCAGAGCAAATTAGCGCCTTACATCAGAAGTTTGGCGCGGTTTGGCATATTGATTGTCACTCGATGAAATCGCAGGGTAACGCCATGAATATCGATCAGGGGCAGGCCAGAGCCGATATCGTGATCGGCGATAAGGACGGGCAATCTGCTGAACCGGGTTTCACCGGCCTGATTGTGCAGTTTTTTCAGGATAGGGGGTATAGTGTCAGTGTAAATTATCCCTATAAAGGGGGCTATTTAACCGAGTGTTTCGCCGCCCCGGCGCAGCAGATCCACAGTGTGCAAATTGAGATCAACCGGGCGCTGTATATGAATGAGCAAACATTCATGAAACATCAGGGCTTTAACAAGTTACAACTCGATTTGCAGCAATTGGTGGCCGCAATCCGTACTTATATTACCCAGCGCTTGCCAGCACTGGCCGATGAGGTGAATTAATGTCAGATCAAGCCAAGGTTACCGCTAGGGTTGAGCCTGCTGCCAGTGTCGCTGCAGCGCCGCGTACCGGGTCAAACCCGATAGTGGTGTTGCTGTTTATTTTACTTATTGCCGCCAGCCTCACCTATTTACTCGACTCGGGGAGTTATCAAAGAACTGATGGTTTGGTGGTGGCGGGTAGCTATCAGGTAATTGAAAAAGACCGTTCTCTGAGCAATCTGTTTGGTTCGGTTACCCAGGCACCGGCAGGTGAAGCCAGACCTGTGGGGGTAGTTGATGTGCTGCAAGCGATACCCGCGGGGTTGCAGCGGGGAGCCGGACTGATCTTTATGGTACTGATTATTGGCGGTATGTTCGGCATTCTGAATAAATCAGGTGCGGTCGATGCCGGGCTTGAGCGGTTAATCAGTGCGGTAAAGGGCAATGTCTACGGCCTGGTGATCTTTCTGATGACCATGTTTGCGCTGGGCAGCACCTTTTTAGGCCTGGCTTCGGAGTATTTGCTGATTATTCCGCTGATGGTTGAGCTGGCACGCCGGCTGGGCATGTCAAATCTGATCGGTTTGGCCATTTTGACCATTGCCGTCAAAGTCGGATATCTCTCCTCTATTACCAACCCCTTACCACTGACTATTGCACAGCCACTCCTCGGTTTACCTATCTTCAGCGGTGCCGGGATGAGAACGTTGTTTTTCGCTGTTTTCTTAGTGTTTGGTATTGCGTATATGCTGTGGGTGATCAAAAAAACCGGGTTTAAAAAACAGCTGGAGATCAGTTTTGACAGCCGAAAACTCAGTGTGCGCCATCTGGTTATGTTATTGATTATGTTGGTTGGGATCGCCGGTTTGGTCTATGCCTCCAATACCTGGCAATGGAAAAACCAGCAGCTGTCTGCCTACTATATCGGCATGAGTATCTTGCTGGCCTGTTGTAGCGGGTTGGGAGCCAGTGGCGCTGCTGATGCCTTTGTCTCAGGGATGAAGAAAATCCTGCTGGCCAGTATACTGATTGGTGTTGCTTTTGCTATTGCCATCACGCTGGAAAACGGCAAAGTCCTTGATGCGGTAGTGTATGGTCTGGTCAGTATCATCGGAGAGGATAACTCCTATCTGGCTGTGTTGGGGATGTTTGTGTCTCAGTTACTGCTGGATGTGATGATCCCCTCCACCTCTGGTCAGGCGGCGGTCAGTATGCCGATCCTGGGGCCTATAGGTCAGCTTTCCGGCGTGGGGGCACAAACCACAGTGCTGACATTTTTGTTCGGTAATGGCATAACCAATATGATTACTCCAACCTCCGGTACCTTGCTGGCCTATTTGGCTACTGCTCAGGTGAGCTGGACCGACTGGGCCAAATTTATTCTGCCGCTAGTGCTGATTTTTATCGTGTTGGCCTGCCTGATGTTATTTTTTGCGGTATATGTCGGTTTTTAGTTACCCGGTGCTGCACCGCACTGCCGGGGACTGACTCCGGCAGTGCGGTGGGCTAAGTAGTCGCTGTCGGTATGGCGCTATCTCGCCACAAAATTCAGCACCGTCGCATTAATGCAATAGCGCGGCTGGCCATTGGGGCCGTCGTTAAATACATGCCCGAGGTGAATGCCGGAGACCGCGGCTAATACCTCGGTTCTTACCATGCCATGGCTATAGTCGGGGCGGGTGGTGACGGCGCCGGCGACCGGCCGGGTAAACGACAGCCAGCCGGTACCGGAATTAAAGCGATCTTTGGTATCAAACAGTGCTGCACCGCTTAGCGCATCAACAAAGACCCCATCCGGTGTATTGCGAAATTGCTCATACTGCTGACAAAACGGCCGGTCGGTGCCGCTTTGAAACGCCACCTGATAAGCTTCGCTTTGTTCGCCAAGGCTAAAGTGGCCCAGCACCCGGTAAAAATCGCTGGCAGGCAGATAGCCCTGAATAGCAAACATTTCTTTACCCTGCTCCAGAAAATATAAGGTCGGTGTGGCAACGCTGGGCGTGTTAAGCTGCAGCCCCTGTAACTGAGAAGATTGCCGCAGATGCAGCGGCACTGGTCCCTGATAGTGCTTAACCACATCGGCTTTAAACTTATCGCAGTAAGGGCAGTCGGGAGAGTCCAGCATCAGGATCTGCTTACCCTGTAGCAGGGCACTATTGTCCATCGCCAGCTGCGCCGGTGCGCTATCCGGGGTAAAGCGCACGCCAGTGGCATGATCCGGGCAATAGCCATTCGGGTTTTTCGCCAGATAGTCCTGATGAAACTCTTCAGCGGGGAAAAACTCGGGCAAGGGCAGAATTTGCGTTTGAATAGCGCCAAAACCTGCTGCGGTCAGTAACGGCTGGTAGCTTGCAGTTACTGCCCGGGCAACGGCGGCTTGTTGTTCATCCTGATAAAAAATTACCGAGCGATATTGAGTGCCGACATCATTACCCTGGCGATTACTTTGCGTTGGGTCGTGCATTTCATAAAACTGTTGCAGCAGTTGCTGCAGGCTGACCTGCTGCGGCTGAAAGTGAATTTGTACCACTTCGGCATGATTATTGGGGTTAAATTTGTGCCGTTGCTGGGTGATTTCCCGATACAGCGGCCGCACACCCTTGCCGCCGGCATAACCGGCAATCACCTCTGTTACGCCCGGCGTGGCTTCAAAGCGTTTCTCAACACCCCAGAAACAACCGGCGCCGACCACCAGCGTGGCAGTTTGCGGCTCAGGTATTGCGCTAAAGGCCTTAGTGTCGGCGACGACTGCCAAGCTGACACTCAGAGCGACTATCAGTGTCAGGCCCTGCCAGAACCCAAGGTTTATACCAAGCTGCCGATTCATCTTACCCCCCAAATCGCAAATGCCAGCGGCGTGCTGTTGCTTACGTATTAAGCTGACATTGGGACCACCACGTTAAGTGTAGCGGATACGGGGCGATAACTGCCGGCTATGTTAAGACTAACTGATCGCTTTCGCCAGCGGAGCGTACTACACTGCTGGCCAGTTGCGCCACGCTAATATCTAACCAAAAGAAGTCATGCTTATGCGATATGTTATTTTTGCTGCCGCTGCGGGGTCCGTAGTGGCTGCGGCCATTTATGCCGTGAGTTTTAGCGGCCGCACCCCGGTTAGCGCCCAGGATTTTGTCAATTTACAGCAAGGTTCTCAGCTGCAGGCGGGTTTCCGACGCGCTCATGCCAAGGGCTTTTGTATCAGCGGTGAGTTTCAGTCCTCGGGGGATTTGGCTGCCTATTCCAGTGCCCAGGTGCTGCAAAGTGGCAGTTATCCTTTTATTGGCCGCATCTCGATTGCCGGTAATAATCCATCTGCCCCCGATCTGAAAGCGCCGGTCCGCAGTCTGGCACTAACTATTCTGCCTGATAGCCCGCAGCAGTGGCGCACGGCAATGAATACGCCGCCGGTATTAGCGGTCGCGACCCCCGAGAAGTTTTATCAGCAGCTGTTAGCCATTCAAAACAGCACAGTGTCGGAGTTTTTTGCCGCCCACCCGGAAGCCCAAAACTTTATTAACTGGCGTAACAGCTATCAGCCCAGCCAGAGCTTTGCTACCGAGCGCTACCACAGTATTAATGCTTTTTATCTGATTAATGCCCAGGGACAGCAACAAGCGGTGCGCTGGGCGGCACTGCCGCTAACGGATGACGTTGGACAAATTACTGATGCAGAAGCCACAGATGCGCTACAGCAGGAGTTTTTTAGCCGGCTGCAGCAAGGGCCGGTGCGCTTTGCTTTACAGTTTACCCTGGCCACCGCCAACGACAATCCGGCGGATGCCACTATTCCCTGGCCAGAAACTAACCCGCAACTAAGCGCCGGTACTATCGTCATTGAGCAAGCCAGTTTGCAGGACGCTGGCGCCTGTAATGCGATTAACTTCGATCCCTTGGTACTGCCGGCGGGTTTTGCGCCTTCAGAAGATCCGATTTTACGCGCCCGAGCCGCAGCCTATGCCGAATCGCACCGCCGCCGTGCCCGCGAAGTGTTAATGCAGCAAGTTACTGGAGGTGCCAATGAATAAGCCAGCAGTTTATCCCCTGGCGATGCGGGTAATGCATTGGTTAATGGCGGCTTTAGTGCTGAGCCTGGTGTTCGCCGGTTTAACCATGGTGACCTCGCTCGGCCCCTGGCAGCAGCAATTGCTGGTCTGGCATAAAGCCATGGGCTTACTGGCGCTGCTGGCGATCCTGGTGCGGCTATATATCCGCCTGCGTAGTAATACACCAAAGTTGCCAGATAGTGTGCCGAAACTGCAGCAACTTGCAGCGAAACTCACGCAACTTGGCTTTTATATATTGTTAGTTGTGATGCCGTTGTCCGGTTATTTAATGCAAAATGCTGCCGGTCGCCCGCTGGAGCTGTTTGGATTGTCGCTGCCATCCTTGCTCAATACCGATTTAGCGCTCTATGGCCTGTTTCGCGAGATTCATGGCTGGGCGGCGCTGTTGTTAGTGCTGCTGATTGTGGTGCACATTATTGCCGCGCTCTATCACGGTCTGATCAAGCGGGATGGGGTGTTTAGCAGTATGCTGCGCCGTTAAGTTGTCGCGCTGCAGCAGCAGGGATGACAGTTATCATTGTCTGGCTAAAGCAGCGCACAAGACGTTTGTCTTGAACAGTATCTCAGATTTAAGATTATGAAAAATAAGCAATAGATATAGAATTGACTCAATAACGGGGTGCAATAGAGTTGGAAAGATAGCGCTGAACAGGTTTTTTACGCAGTCTTGCTGCAGGTAATGTTACAACCTTAGCAGGAGAAAGCAGTGTTTGTGCGTTCTATCTTAATCATGTGCAGTTTTACCATACTGTGCGCCGGAATTTATTTTGGTGCTATCAAGGCTGTCACTTCGCCGCCGCAACCGCTGCCCTCAGAAGCTGAGAGACAGCTACTCACACTCCATGATGGCCCTTATGCCTGGTTTTTGCCACAGCAACAGTTGTTAGTGAACTGGGTCTGTCATGGCCAGGTGCAGCAGTTACTGCTTAATCTGCAACAACAACATGTTATTCCTGCCCGCTGCCAACAGGCACAGGATATTCCTCTGGCTTCCCATCCGATTGCAGCGGCCCCCGAGCTGGATTTCTCAGCTTCTAAGGTCGCCATTATTAGCGATTTACACGGACAGTACGCGTTAACCATTCAGCTATTACAGGCGCAAGGTATTATCGATCGGGATTTAAACTGGCAATTTGGCAGTGGACATCTGGTATTGGCCGGCGACCTGATGGACAGGGGGGAGCAGGTGACTGAGCTATTGTGGCTTTTTTACCGACTAGACCAACAAGCTCAGGCTGCCGGCGGGCGCTTCCATATGCTGTTGGGGAACCATGAAACCATGGTGCTGTATAACGATCTGCGTTATATCCATACTAAATACCGGCAGGTAGAGACTGTGCTGGGTAAAAATTACAGCGAATTGTATGCTGCCGATACTGTTCTCGGGCAATGGCTACGCAGCAAACCTGTGCTGCTAAAACTCAATGATATGCTGATTATGCATGCCGGTGTGCATCCGGATTATCTGGCGCTGGGGCTAAGTATGGCCGAAGTGAACGAGCTATACCGGCAGTCGCTGGGGATTGCCAGAGCAGAGTTAATGGAGCAGCCTGTGTTGGCTTTCTTATATGGCAGGCTGGGGCCAATCTGGTATCGCGGCTATTTTCGGGAAGAAAATGCGATTACGTTAGCTCAGCTTGATGATCTGTTACAGCGCTTTGCCGTCAGGCATATTGTAGTGGGCCACACCTCGATGGACTCTGTTTATCAGCATTATCAGGGCCGCGTTTACTCGGTGGATAGTGACATCAAAAAAGGCAAGAGTGGCAGTTTACTCTTGTGGCTGGATGGCCAGTTCTATCGAGGCTCGCTGGATGGCCGCCGCGATACCGTGCCGGTTTATACACCTGCTCATTTATCTGCACAAGGAAGCGAGTGATGTTGCGTGTTGGATATCGTTGTGCGGTTTTAGGTTTGCTCTGTGCTGTTATTATCCGCTCTGCTTTGGCTGCGGTGAGCATTCCGGTGGTTCATCATGTCAGTCGTGATAGTCAGGGGCTGCACCCAGTAGTGTCAGATGCCGATCTCGACGCGGCTATGCAGCGCTTAAATGCCGCCTATAACGGCATGGGATTATTTTTTTACAGTTATGAGCAGCGTTTTATTGATCGTGACGATTGGCATGCCGGTTGGGAAACCGATAAGTACTGGCCAGATTTGCAGGAGTTGTCAGTTAGTAATGCGTTGAATATATTTCATTTAAATGCTTTGAAAAGTAATGGCAGGGCCAACTTCCCATTTCGGCAGCGTGATTATTTGTTCGTTAAAGCTGCCCGATTGGATCACACCACCCTGATTCACGAGGTTGGCCATTATTTTGGTTTAATTCATACCTTTAGCCGCTCACGCCGCGGCGCCTACTGTTGGAATAGTGCAGATCTGCTGTGCGATACCGCGGAGGATCCCGGTCTGCCAAGGCGGGATTTTGATCCCAAGACCTGCGAGTACCTTGGTCAACAACAGCTAATGGCAATGCCGCCAAGCCGTAACTATATGTCATATGGCCCGGCAAGTTGTCGCGATCACTTTACCCCGGAGCAGAAAGCGCGGATCCAGCATACTTTGATCAATGACCGTTTTTATCTGGGACAACAGATCGGGGAAATTTATCAGCAAAGCTTTGCTACCGTCAGCGATTTTCCGCACCAGGAAAACTTTACTCCCAGGCCCTGGCAAGCCTTTAGCTGGCAGAATGCCGTAGTGGGGGATAGTGCCAACTGGACAGTAGATCCTATTTCATCCCATAGCCGCGTCGGCCCGAAGCAGGCTCAAGTGGGCATACACTTTGCATTCCTGAATAGTCGGGCCGGTGAAGGTGCCCACGCCGATCTGCTTAGTCCTTGGTATCAGACGACGGAGCTCGGGATGTTACAGTTGTGTTTTCACTATCAAACCGAGGCGGAAGATCACAGCAGCTTAGCGCTATTTAGCCGCACTAACACTGATAGCTGGACACTGTTGTGGCATACCGGGCAGCACAGCAACGGCTGGCAGCAACATTGTCTGACATTGCCACCGGCTGGTGCAGTGCAGTTAAAGTTTAGTGGCACTCTCGGGGACGGTAAAGCAAGCAGTCTGGCACTAGATGCTTTGCGGGTTAGCCTGATGAAGTAGCCAAAAGAGATAAAATAGAGATAGAAGCGTTGTAGAAAAGAGTCGTTATCCATTGTTTTGCAAAGTTTATTGTTAATGATGGACTGGTCAGTTGCCCAGTCGCTGTGACAAGGGTTGCTCAGACAAAGTACATAGCGAAGAGGGCGGTCGGAGGCAGTAAGTCGATCGTTGTTTTAGGTAAAACCGGAATAACAAAAAGATTTCCACAGGAACATAATATGACCAGCAAGCATTATCTTACCCACGCGGTGCAACTGGCGATAGCCGGCACCCTGAGCAGTTTAGCGGTATCTTTACCGCTGTATGCGAATACCACCCAACCGCAGGCAGAACCAGAGGTTGAGCGGATAGAGGTGACCGGATCCCGGATCAAGCGCACCGATTTGGAAGGGGTTGCACCGGTGACGGTAATCAGTGCCCTGGAAATTGAAGCCAGTGGCTTTAGCAGTGTTGAAGAATTGCTGCAGTCTTCAGTATTTAACTCAGGCCGGACTATTCAAGGTAACGAGAGTAGTTGGACCCAAGGCGCTTCTACCATCAATATGCGTGGTATGGGCGCTAACCGCACCCTGGTGCTGGTTAATGGAAAACGGATCCCACAATATCCAACCGCAACGGGTGGGCAAAGTAACTTTGTTGATACCTCTACTTTTCCAACCAGTGCCATAGAGCGGATCGAAATCCTCAGTGGCGGTGCCTCGGCCATCTATGGCTCTGATGCCATTGGTGGGGTAGTAAACATTATTCTGAAAAATCAGTTTGAGCGCAGCCAGCTGGATTTACGGCATGAAAATCCGCAACAGGGTGGCCGGGATAAAAGTCGCGCCACGCTAACGCATGGTTTGAACAGCCGTTTAGGACAAACCGTGTTTGTGCTGCAGTATCGCCATGACGAAATTTTGCGCAGTGGTCAGCGCGATTTTACCAGTCGGTTAGGGCCGGATGGTACCGATACTTTCAGCTCAACCTCAGCCTATCTGCGTGATTACAGCCGGGTATTTCACAACCAGAACATCAGTGGTACCAATGCCACCTACATCATGGCGAATCAACAGCAGTGTCAGGAGTTATTTGGCAGTTATGGCATCTGGAATGATGCGGAAAGTCGTTATAAATGTCGTTACGACTCCACCCGGGATGAAAGTTTGCATACCGGCAAAAAGGAATGGAACCTGGTGATGAATCATCAGGGCGAGCTGAATGCAGACTGGAACTACAATCTGTTACTGCAAGGCAGTGACCGCGAAACAACCCGTGGCAATGGGCAGAAAAGCATTAGCCCAACCATCTTTATGGACCGTGATAACCCCGGTGTATACAGTTATAACGCTGAAGATTTTGCCCGTAGCCGTGAGTTTCGGGTATACCGGCGGTTAGACGACTATGGCCAACGCCGTGATTATACCGGCTTACAAAATAACCTTAATGGGTCGCTAGGCCTGGAAGGGAAGGTGGCAGACTATGACTTAGCACTGAGCTGGGCGTACGGCAAAAGCACTTTTGAACGGATTGGCCGTAACCAGATGCGGGCAGATCGCCTATTGGAGGTTATCAGTTTTAATCCGGCAGACTCGGCTAATCCAAATAAATGGTATCCGCTGGATAAGATGACGCCGGCGCAAGTAGCACACCTGTATGCGGAAACCTTAACAGATTCCGGCTCTGGGATGAACCAGTTCTCGGCAGTGTTAAGTGGTGATGCTTTTGAGTTACCAGCAGGCACTGCGCAGTTTGCCTGGTCAGCAGAGTGGGCCAGAGAGTGGTACTTTGATGAAAAAGATATCGATACCCTGACGGACAATTTATTGGGACAGGGCGGCACCCAAGGGCGCGGTGAGCGTAAGCGCTACGCTACGGCTGCCGAGTTGGCACTGCCACTGTTAGACCAGCCAGGTTCGCTTGGCAAGCTAGAAGCCAGTGTGGCATTGCGTTATGACCATTATGATGATCAATCCAATGTCGGCGGTGCGGTGACGCCTCAGGCCGGTTTGGTTTATCGGCCAACAGAGAGTACCTTAATTCGCCTCAACGGTGGCCGTAGCTTCCGCGCACCGGATTTGCATCGTTTATACGCCGGCCCCAGCCGTAGCTTTACCAGTACCAATCAGCATATTGACCCGAATCATCCGCGCGATGTTACCGACCAATTTGAATCTATTACCGCTGGTAACGTGGATCTGGAAGAAGAAAAAGGCAAATTCTACAACCTGGGTGTCGTTAGTCAGTTAACGGATGACCTTAGTGTACGGCTGGATTACTGGCGGATCTCCTTAACCGGTGCGGTATACCGGGAGTCAGCGAGTCGAATTTTGGATAATCCTGCCTATGATATGACTGGCAAAGCCAGTAGTTGCCGTGAGCTGGACTCACTGGGTTATATTATGCAGCGCCAACAAGGCAATGATTACCTTGATATTCTTTGTGTACGCCGCGGCGAAATTAACAGTTCCTATGAAGCGTCTCAGGGTATTGATTTTGAGATAGAATATAAACTTGATTTAAAAAAATATGGGCGCTTACGTTGGAAGGCGGATGTCTCGCACACCCTGAAGAAGGAATATCAGGCGTTTGCTGAGTCTGGCCGGGTGGAAGAAACCAAAGATAATTATTTACCGGCCTGGAAGGCGGGGATCGGCTTGCGTTATAACCTTGGTGACTTTGCACTTAATCTGAATTGGAACTACCTGGGTTCAGCCGAAGGCTGGCATACCTGGACTTTGCGCGACGCCAATAATGCGGCCTATACCGAGCGCGTCTGGAGTAAGCTGGCGCCGCACAAAGAAACCAATTTGAACGCCAGTTATGATCTTAACCGCAGCGTCAAGCTAACCATGGGGATCAATAATCTGACCAATGCGATGCCACCGCTATTTGCCGAAGGGCATCCGAGCCGGAACAGTCATCCGTATTACCAGACGAACAGCGAGTATAACGTGATTGGCCGAACTTTTTACGGCGCTATCCGCTATAAGTTTTAAATGCTGCAGGCCGCAAGCTCCGCTGGGGCTTGCGACTTTTTCCGATATACATTGCCCCTCTTCTGCCTCTATAATCGGTCATGCTTTAGTCGCTAATAATAGCTTTAACTTCAGGTAAGTATTAGTTTAATGAGCAGCCGCTTCTACCTTGGCAACATACTGGTCGATCAAGATAATCTTACTCTGACCTCAGAGCAGGGCGAGGCTGTGACGCTACAGTTAAAACCGATAGAGGTGCTGGCGTTTTTAGCCAGTCGTTATCCGGAACTGGTCACGCGCGAAGCCCTGATCGACAATGTCTGGGCCGGCAACGCCTATGTCGGTGAAAAAGCCCTCACCAATGCTATTTGGCAGCTTCGTAATCAATTTCAGCAGTTAGGTGCTGCAGATTGTATTGCCACAGTGCGCAAGAAAGGCTACCGCCTGGATTTGGCACCACTTTATGTTGAAACCTTACCGGCAGAGCTCCAGCCTGTAACAGAGGCACCCCTGTTAGCAGAGTCTGAGACTGTGCCGTTGCCGCCGGCCCGACGTGTCGGAGCGGGTTTTTGGTCTGTTATGGCGAGCTGTCTGTTGTTGATAATAGCGGCGTGGCACTACTGGCCGACCCAAGATATCGCCGCACCAGAGCTGCAAGTTACTGCCTTGACGCATGGTAATGGTCGGGCGACCTTTCCTGCGTTATCCAAAGATGGTCGCTGGTTGGCCTTCAGCTGGCAACAGTATGAGCAACCGGCACAACTGTATCTGGCTGATCTGGCGCAACCCGGCAGTTTTAAACAACTTACTTTCTCAGAGCAAAATACCGGTGCAGCAGTCTGGTCGCCAGATAATAGGTATTTGTATTATTCCAGTCTGACACCAGTACAAGGGCGTTGCAGTATCAACCGCCTGACGTTGCAAACGCTTGGCACAGAGGTGCTAACCAGTTGCAGCCGGCATAGCAGGGTGTACCTGGATATTGCGCCTGATGGCAGTTATTTGCTGTTTAGTGGTTCGCATAATAGTGACGGTAGTAGTTTATACCGGTTAGATTTAAAACCTCAGGTGGAGGCGCCGGTCGCTGTACCGTGCCGCCAACATTGCGAAGCCAGAGTGAGGGACCTGGCGTTTAGCGCAGATGGTACACGTTTACTTTTAACCCGGCGCTTGCATCGCTTATCAGAAGAACTCTTTTTGCGCGATTTAACGACAGGCGATGAGCAGCAACTCACTTTTGGTGAGGAGGATATTCTGGGCGTGAGCTGGCATCCGGATGACAGACGTATTGTTTACAGCGCTTTACAGCATGGCCGACGGCAGGGCTTTGTCTTAGATCCGACCAATGGCAGCGTTCGCAATCTGGGGGTGGATGATTTTGGCGGTCAAAGTCAGGCGGCCACCGATGGTAGTATTTTTTTCCATCGTTTGACCAGTGCTACTCAACTGGCGTACTTGTCATTAGCGCAACAAAGCGGCAGTAGTTTTTTCCCACTTACCTCGTCTGATCACCGTTACGAACATCCCGATTTTAATGCTCACAACAATGCATTGGTCTTTATCAGCAATGCTTCTGGCTACACCGAACTCTGGATGGCTTCGCCAACCATGCAAAACCCCAGGCAACTGACCAGCTTAAAAGGGCGGGTGAAATATCCCAAATGGTCGCATCAGGGCGATAAAGTCGCCTTTGTTGCCCGTTTCCCGGATGAAGAGCGGGATACCCTGACGATCCTGGATGTTGCTACCGGTCAACTCACCAGTCTCGAAACCGAGTTGTTTTGGCACAGCCGGCCGTCATGGTGGCAAGATGACAGTGCCATCTTGTTTAGCGCCAACAGCAACCTGTTTCAGCTGGATTTATCCGATCTGCAACTACGGCAGCTGACCAGCGACGGCGGCGTATTTGCCCAGATGACCAGTGATGGTAACTTGCTGTTTACTAAAGGCCGTAATCTGGGGTTGTGGCAACTGCTGCCTGATGGCTCCCAACAACAAATATTGGATGGCCAGCAGTTTAATACCAGTTATGCCTGGTATGTGGACCAGGAGCAGCTGCTGTTCTTACATGAACAAGCCGGCCAACTGATGTTGCGTAGCTTTGACTGGCAGACGCGACAACTGACAGATCGGGTGCAGTTATCGGCTAAGCAAGTCAGTATTCACAGTAATCTGAGCTATGCCGCAGGACCACAGCGCGCTTTTCTGGCTATCGATCAGCAGAGTCGGGCGGACATTATGCAGCTGCGTCATCCGTTACTGCAGCTGAAATAATTAGGCTCTAGCTTTGCTGGCGTAGCAGAAACTCCGCCAAAGCCTGATAGGCCGGTAGCGAGGTCGCGTCATTGGCGCTATTACTGGCTACCGGATGTGAGGCGAAGCGTACTATCACCATTTCTGCTGTCGGGTCGATGTAAATGGTCTGCCCGTGCACACCCCGCGCGGCAAAAGCGCGATGCGGGTTATGAAATACCCACCACATACTGCGGTAGCTGCCACCGGCTAAACTGCTAAAACCAGCAGCGAAGGCGGCTTTATCACCACCCGCCTGAATGCTGTGGGCCAGCTCTGGCGCTATCACTCCGGGTTTACCTCGCGAGGCATCCAACAGTGCCTGCCCCAAACGGCCCAAATCTCTCAGAGTGGCACTGATGCCGCCACCGGCAAAGGGTGTACCCAGCCCATCGACGGTAACGTACGCGTCCTGTTGCATCCCCAATGGCTGCCACAACAGCTCTGACACTAACTGGTTATAGGGTTTGCCGGTAACAGTGGCAAGTACCCAACCTAACACATCGCTGTTTACGGTTTTATAGCCAAAGACCTTGCCATGCACTCCGGCGGCTGGCACCGTCATCAGGTATTCGTAATAACCCACGGGTCCCTGATAGCCGGCCGGTTTCGGCAGCGGGTTTGCCGCGGCACTGTACTGCCAGATATCCGCGTTGGGATCAGCATAATCTTCACTATATTTCAGGGCTGTGGTCATATCCATCACCTGCCTTACCGTGGCATTGGCAAAGGCCGAGCCTTTTAGCGCAGGTATCAGGGTGCCAACCAGAGCATTTTCATCAAGCTGCCCCCGGGCAATCAGCATTTCTGCCAGTAAGCCGGTTACCGACTTGGTCATCGACATCGCCGCATGATGTTGCTGTGGGCCTAAACACCCCTGGTAGTTTTCGTAAACCACCTTGCCGCGGTGCAGCACCAGCATGCCATCGGTATAGTTAGCCGCCAGGCCGTCACGCCAGCTGATCGGCTGGTCAGCGCCGGTAGGAGTAAACTGTAGTTCGTCAATCGCCGGATTCAGTGCTTCAGGTAGCGCTGAGTAGTGTGCAATGGCGCGCGGAATGGCAGCCGTTGGCAGCAATTCACGCATATGGCAAACACTCCAACGTAACTTGGGAAAACTGAAAAAGTTACTGTCAGGTTGGGTAATCCGCCGCTCTGGTGTTGGCGGGAAACCCTGCATCCAGCCAAGCGTTCGGGGATCGGATAGTTCGGCAGAGAGTGGCGCTGGGGCTGCCAGCGTTACCATTGGCAGCTGATATAGCAAAAGTGACAAGAAGCAAGGCAGTACCGAAAGTTTAGGCATAGTGTTCATCCCTGAGTAATCACTGTCTACAGCATAGCAGTTTTCAGCATAAAAAAGGCCTTTACCGCAGTAAAGGCCTAAACCACACAGGGAGGGATTAGAAACGGTAGCTGACGCTAAAGTCGATGGTGCGCGGCATAATATAGCGGCCATTCGGCGAAGCCGGATTACGCGGATCCCCTTCGGTAATACCTGCTTTATCAGTCAGGTTGGCCACTGCCAGTTGCGCCGTCAGGTTATCAGTGACCTCCAGCTGCAACCCGAGATCCAGCTTGGTATAGCCTGCAAGGGTGACGGTATTGCCATTATCACCATAGCGATCTGAGACACTGGATACAGTACCGTACAGGGTGGCGAACATATCCGCTACCTCGAAGCCGTAGCTTGGCGTTAGCCGCAGCTGCCATTTCGGCTGGCGGATTGCCTGATTGCCGACCACCAGCGGATCCGGGTGATTGGTAATTTCCGTATCCTGAATAGTCGCATTCAGGTTCAGCATAAAGCCATTGTCGGCAATATAGTTGGCATCAATCTCAATACCTAACGCCTCAGTGGTAAGCACTTCGGCCGGCGCGCCGGGCCGGGTAACAAACAATTCACCCTCGACTTCGTTGTAAAAGCCGGTTAGGTACAGGCTATGATTACGCTCGGCCCATTTGTAACCCAGTTCGTACTGTGTCACTTCTTTAATTAACTTATCACCGGCGGTAAAGGCATCAAAATTATCGCGGAAATCGTCAAAATGCGGCATCTTGTTGCCCTGATTGACGCGGGCAAACACCCCCATATTCGGCTGCCACATATAGTTAGCACCCACAGTCCAGGCGGTTTTGCTTTCATCGTAATCAACGGCTTTGCTGACCCGACCGGTTAACCCCTCGTCCACGGTATAGGCCACCTGATGATTTTCACGGCGTGCGCCGGCATCCAGGCGTAACTGTTCGGTCAGTTGATATTCCACTGCAGCATACAGGGCGCGGGTGGTGCCATCGCCGGTGGCATCAATATCATAGTTCCAGCTACAACTGTCCTGCAGGTCATTACACGCCAGACCACTTAAGCGCTCACCACCTTTTTGCAGCACATGCCAGGCCTGATTTCCGATAGACCACCAGTCTTTTACCGAGTAGCGGGTTTGGTATAAGCCAAGAGTATAGACGGCGTTGTCGGTGCGTTGGCTTAGTGCCAGATCATTAGTAAAGGCATTGATATCTTTTAATACTACCCAGCGGCCAATTTGCTGCACAAAGGTGTCATCGCTATAGCTGTTACCGGTTGCGGCGCCGGTGACCACCTCATTGGCGCCCCGGATATCGCCCAGCCGCATGGCACCACCTTCCGGTACCAGACCAAAGGTGTTGGCCTGACCATCAATATGGCTAAACCGGTAGACTAAACGCCAGCTGTCGGTCAGATCCAGATCGACACTGCCGCCACTGATGCCGCCGTTCCAGCCACGGCCATCGCCAAAGTCAAAGCTGGCGGTTTCGCCGCTGGCGCCATAAGCGATAGTGGCCTGGCGGTTTAACGGGCCAATTTGGGTAAAGGTATTATCGATGCCATCGATATTGAGCGGTACCGGTAAATGCCAGACCCCATGGTCGTCAGTTTGGCGGGTATAGAAATTAATGCTGCCGTTATCCAGTTCTTTGGTCAGGTTAATCGTAAACTGATGGCCTTTCTCCGAGGTAAAACCGGTTTCGCGTGGTCCTTCCGACTGATTAATATAGCCACCTGCCATAAAGTACAGCCGATCAGCCAGTTTACCGCTTAATACCGCGTCAATGCGTTGTTGACCATAATTGCTGGTACTGTATTTCACTAAACCTTCGGTTTGGTCACTGCCTTCTTTTAACACAAAGTTGGTGGTCAGGCCGGGCTGGCCGTGACTGATCACCGGGTTGGCACCGCCGCGTAAGGCTTCCATAAAGTGGATAGTTTCATCGAGGCGGAAAATCGACGAGTTTTCCAGAAACGACAGCGTCGAAGGCGGATAAATCACAGCGCCATTCAGTTGAATACTAAGGAAGGGGGCATCACCGGTGCTGGGGAAGCCCCGGACGAATACATTAGCGCCCGCCACGCCACCAGAGCTTTCAGACCAAACGCCCGGCACCACGGTAAATAACTCGGCAGTACTTTTGGGGGCCAGTTTGGTAATGTTTTCTGCGGACACACTGGTAATGGCATAGCTTTGATCAACCCGTAAGCCCGACATGCCGCTGGCCTTACCGGTGACAACAATCTGCTCAATCTGGCTGTTTTCAGTGGTGTTTTCTGTCTGTTCAGTGCTGTTAGTCTGGGCAGCGGCCGGCAGACTAAAGGCTAAAATAATGGCACTGGTGATCTTATTAAGCGGTAACCTCATGCGATGTCTCCAAGTCTATCCTGTTGATAAGTTGCCGGCGGTTTTTTGAACATTATTTGCCGTACGCGCTAACATTAGGATAGTTTGCAATCGATTGCAATAGGGCTTTTGTGCTTTTTGCATACGATTGCAGAAAATTTTTCGCAGAATTTTCCATCTCAGCAGTCAGCCGGGGCCGCGAGCATTGCAGCCAGAGATCTGATCGGGCATTATGCGGTGAGTACGGCTAACAAAACGAACAGGTATGTTGTGGTAAAAGAGTGTGCAAAAGTGCTGACGCTGGCGGATATTGCCAGGTTAGCCGGTGTTTCAGAGTCAACAGCGTCGCGGGCGTTACGGGATAACCCGGTGATCAATGCCGCTACCCGGGAAAAGGTGCAGCAAATTGCCGCCGCCCATCAGTTTAAAGTGAATGCTACCGCCCGCAGTCTGCGCACGCAAAAAAGCCATACCATAGCGGTGATTATCCTGTTTGATGCCAAAACCCAGCAAAGCATTACCGACCCCTTTTTGCTCGATATTCTGGGTGTGATTGCCGATGAGTTAACCCGTCAGGGCTACGATATGCTGCTTAGTACCAGCAAGACCACCGACAAAGACTGGCGTAGTTACTACTTTGATTCAAAACGGGCCGATGGCCTGATTGTGATTGGACAGGGTGAGCACGATGAACGGGTGCAACAGCTGGCAGAGGCGGGTGTACCCTTTGTGGTGTGGGGCGCGGCAAACGGTGATGAGACCTTTCCGGTAATTGGCAGCGATAACCGTCAGGGGGCGCGGCTGGCAGTTGAGCACTTGCTACATCAGGGCTGTCAGCGGGTGGCCTTTCTCGGCGATATCCGGCATACCGAGATTGAAATGCGGTATCTCGGTTATCAGGATGCATTGGCGCAAGCCGGCTTGCCGGTCGAGCCGGCCTTACAGCTGAACACCGACTTTACTGCTCAGGATGCCTATCTGAAAACCCAGCAAGTGCTGTTTCAGCAATTGCCAACACTGGATGCGATCTTCGCCG
>WPCK01149119.1_pt1 | contig 49399 bp, 47 predicted proteins | sample 5399851 | NCBI WGS metagenome assembly WPCK01 (sample SAMN12869471, study PRJNA574797) | sludge metagenome | isolation source: wastewater treatment of pH11 | place: China:Beijing | collected 2019-05-20
GCACCTGCTTTGATGAGTGGGTTTACCACGAATGCTTGGGTTGCAACACCATAGTCACCCGTTACTGCCGCTTCAATCACGAGTTCTTCCATCGATTTCATCAATTGAAGTTGTCCACGTGCACCTGATGGGAAACTGCCCCAGTTATATGGTTCTGCACCATGGCTCGTAATAACGGATGATACTTCCACCACTGAATCATAGGGTAAATCTGTAATGGTCCCATTATTTTGAGTTGAGACAACCATGATTGTTTTCGAATCGTTCACAATGGAAGCAATCAATTCACAGGCAGCATCTGAATAATGAGCACCACCGCGTTTTGCGAGTTGTTCAGGCTTGTAGTCAAGATTTGGATCCTTATAGAGTTCAAAGAGCTCTGCTTCAGTACGCTTTACAACTTCAGCGCGCGTTTCGCCTTTTGCGTAGCTATCCAATGCTTCTTTCAACATATCTTCTTCTAAGTAGTAGTAGCGGTGATATGCACATGGAATAATTCCCATGCTCTTGACCAATGGATAGTTAAATCCAATGTCTTTAATATTCACAACTTCATGATTTTTGATAAAATCGCTGTCTGGATTATACAGTGTGTCAATAATTTTACCGGTAACTTCAACACCATCTTTATCCCAAACACGATGCCAGTGGAAGTGATTGAGTCCTGCATACTTATGGAATAAATCATCACCATCTGTATCATAACCCATCGCTTCATGGTTCATTTTTATGGAGCCAATTGGAACATTACAGAGTCCAATTGTTTTTTTCCAACCCCCCACTCTAATGGCGGCTTCAGTCACCATCCCTGCTGGGTTGGTAAAGTTAATAAGCCATGCGTTGGGCGCAAGTTCTTTCATATCTTCTATGATATCTAAGATAACGGGGATGGTTCTAAAGGCCTTGAAGATACCCCCTGCACCATTGGTTTCTTGTCCCAAGAATCCATATTTGCTAGGGATACGTTCATCACGAATTCTCGCATCCAATTGCCCTACTCTGAATTGTGTAGTCACAAAGTCTGCATCTTTTAAAGCCATACGACGATCCGTAGTGAGATGTACTTCCCAATCAAGACCCGCTGCCTTCACCATGCGTTTTGCCATTTCACCGACGATATTGAGTTTTTCTTTTCCAGATTCAATATCAACCAACCAAAGCTCTTTGATGTCCAAACGATCTTTACGATTAATCATACCTTCCATGAGTTCAGGTGTATAACTACTCCCGCCGCCAATGGTTACAATTTTAAGATTTTTTTTCATGTAATAACCTCCTGTTAATTCCATTTTATGGGAGCCTTGTGATATTTACAAGAGATTTAACGCAATCTGTTTGTCGCTTTCATAATTTGCTTTAAAACAAAGAGAACCATGAAATTTAGTACCAAGATTATGGTATACTAAAAAAAGGAGGACTGATAATGATGGAAACAATTTTATTAGGAACTTACACACGTAATACCAGCAAAGGTATTTATCAAATCACGCTTAACAAGAAGACGGAGCGACTTGAAAATCTAAAACTGATTGCCGAAACCAGCAATCCAACTTATTTAGAGTATGACCAAGATACGCACAAACTTTACGCCGTTTACCAACAAGGCAATCGTGCTGGAATCTCTATTTGGGATTATGAAGATGGCAGTACGCAGTTACTTGAGACCATAACCCAAGAAGGCACGCCCCCTTGTTTTGTGCACTATGACCCCAAACGAGATGAGTCTATAGACGCAAACTATCATATGGGTCAGGTTAACATCTATAAAAATGGCGAAATACTTCAAACCATTCAATATCCAGAAGGGGCCAAAGCACACTTTGCCCACACCCATCCAAGAACGGGTGATTTATATACCATCGATTTGGGAAATGATACGGTTCAAAAATATAGAAACCATGCGCTCATCGCAACCTATCACGCACCCAAAGGATCTGGACCCAGACACTTGGTCTATCATCCAACCCAAGATTTAATCTACGTTTACACAGAACACTCAAACCAACTCATCGTTTTGGAAGATGGTAAAACATTTAAAGAAATTCAAATTATCGATGCTTTGGATCAGGATGATGAGAAATCAGGTGCTGCCATTCGTATCACTAAGGATGCTAAATTTATCTATGTTTCAAATAGAGGACATGACTCCTTGACTGTTTTTTCAATCAATGATGACTTTACAGTCAACAAGATTCAAAACATTTCTGTTTATGGTAAACATCCCCGTGATTTTAACTTAAGTCTAGATGAAGACTATGTGGTGGTGGGTAATAAAGATACCAACAACCTCACACTTTTCAAACGCGACGCCCAAACGGGTCTACTCACATATTTAAACTCAGACACCCGTGCTGATGAAGTCGTTTCGGTTTTGTTTATTGAGGACGCGTCTTAATGTATATTGGATGTCACTTATCCTTCTCAAAAGGATATGAAAATTTGGGGAAAGATGCCTTAAATATTGGGGCCAACACCTTTCAATTCTTTACCCGCAGTCCACAAGGTGGTAAAGCCCGTGAACTGGACTTAGCCGATGTTGAGAAACTCAACGCAATCTTAAAAGATAATAACTTCGATCATATCTTAGCCCATGCACCTTATACATTGAATCCCTGTTCAAATAAGGACTATGTTAAGGAATTTGCGGAAATGGTTATGCGAGACGATCTTTATCGCATGAGCTTTTTTGAAAATTCTCTATATAACTTCCATCCCGGAAGCCATGTAGGTCAAGGCGTTGATAAAGGCATTGAAATGATTGTGGAGATGTTGAATAAGATTTTAAACCCCACTCAGAAAACCATCGTTTTACTTGAAACCATGGCTGGAAAAGGGACTGAAATTGGGAGAACATTTGAAGAGTTGGCACAAATTATTGCAGGCGTACGCATCAAAAACAAGATTGGGGTTTGTTTGGACACCTGTCACATTTATGATGCAGGGTATGATATTGTGAATGATTTAGATGGGGTCATCGATGAATTTGAGCGCATTATCGGGCTTGAAAAACTCAAAGCAATCCATCTAAATGATTCAAAAAATCCAATGGGTTCACATAAAGACCGTCATGAAAAAATTGGTAAAGGAACCCTGGGTCTGGACGTTTTTGAACGCATCATCAACCATCCAAAACTCAAACATTTACCCTTTTATTTAGAAACCCCAAACGAATTGGTTGGGTATCAAGAAGAGATTGAATTGTTAAAATCACTTAGAAAATAACAACTTACTTAAATAAAACGACAACTTACCCTAAAAGTCTGTCGTTTTATTTTTTATTTTTATATAATAAGTTTGTACAGGAGGTAAAAGATTTGAAGATAAAAGTTATTGAAGATGAAAACTGTTCTAACGATACAATCGAAATACGTCTTAAGTCCTTGACCCCTGAAATTCGTGCTTGGATTGATGAATTCCATCAAGAATTCATCCTTGGATTTAAACGCGGTAAGGCATACCAAATCGCAGTCAACGAAATTATTTTCTTTGAAACCGACCAAGACTGTGTTTATGCCCATACGGCACAAGCACTTTATGAAACAAAGTATAAGCTCTATGAACTAGAGGAGATGCTACCAAAGTATTTTACCAGGGTTTCAAAGTCTGCTATTGTGAACATTAAAAAAATCGCAGCATTGGATCAGAAATTAACCTCCAGTCGCACCATTTCGTTTCATCACACACAAAAAATTATTTATGTTTCGCGTAAATTTTATCCACTACTTAAAGAAAAACTATCAGAAAGGAGTTTTTAATTTATGAATAGAAAAAATACATTCTGGGGCTTGATCTTTATCTTCGTTGCCCTCACCATGATTGCAGATATGACAGGTATTCTTGAAACCTATGACCTGGTCCGTGTTACCTGGACCATTGTGCTGGGCGCATACGCTTTGAGCCGTATTGTAAAATTCAGTTTTGTGCCAGCCAGTATTGCCATTGCGATTGGCATTCGGATTAATGCTGAATACCTCAACATCCATGGTAACTATGGTTTAATATTCTTGGCATCAATTTTATTTGGAGTTGGGCTCTCAATGTTAATCAAACCCAAAAGAAAGCGTAAAACTTATACCGTAAACATCAATGGTGAAACCATCGATATCGACGATATAAAAAATAAAAAATTCAACACTACCGAAGGAAACCTCAGTGGTGAACATGTCTATTTTGAAAACAACTTGGGTGAAAATTCCCGATACGTTCAATCTGATAACTTAAAGACCGCACGCATTGAAAATAACTTGGGACATTCTAGAATTTACTTTGATAATGTGACCTTTAATCAAGAAAACTGTGTTATCAACGTTGAATGTAATTTGGGTAAAGTTACCCTCTACTTCCCCAACAATATCAACCTACAAAATACCATCACGACTTCACTGGGATCCTTAAAGGGTGCAAGCAGCTTCCATGAGAACGATGCCTATCCTACTGTGTTCTTGACGGGTGAGAGTAATTTGGGTGAAATTGAAGTCATTGTAAGTCCAGTTTAAAAAAAGCGCAATTTGCGCTTTTTATTTTTGAACAGTACTTTCTACATAATTCACAATGGTGTCCACTGTAGCCATGGCACCCTTACCCACATCTCTACACGCAAGTAGCGTGGATCTGGGTTCAATGAAGTTAACGCCCCGTAACTTGAGTTTATTCATGTTTTCTATCACCACAGGATTTTCATACATCCTGGTATTCATAGCAGGCGCCATGAAGATGGGTAACTTATATCCCACCAAAGCCAGAGTACTCACCATATCGTCCGCAATCCCATTCGCAATCTTTCCAATAATATTGGCGGTCGCAGGTGCAATGATGATCGCATCTGCTTCTTTAATCATATCAATGTGTTCAATTCTTTCTGGATCAAGCTCTTCCATCACATCCAAGTAAACTTTATTTTTGGATAAAGTTTGAAGTGTCAAAGGTGTGATAAATGCAGTTGCCCCATGGGTCATCGCTACTTTTACTTCATGACCATTTTTGGTTAATTGGTTGGTTAAGTCTGCTGCTTTATAAGCTGCAATACTTCCCGATACACCTAAAATAATTTTCATAGTAACACCCTTTCTTTAATTGCTGATGCAATTTCTTGTTTTGTATAATAAGTTTGATAACTCAAGTCTCTTTCAACAAGATAACCTTTATGGCGATCCCCCGAAATATCTTTTAAATCATTCGCAAACACATAATCACAATCATTACGATCCATCAATTTATGCGCTTCCTTCAATAAAGAGGCTTTGGATGAATCCACCAATAACTTAAATCCAACCAGAATTGTGTCTTTTTGGTATCGCTTAATCATTTGGATGATTTTAGGCGCCTTACGCATCAACACAACCAAATCATCATGATCCGAAGGTATCTTATCAAAGCGATCCAAATCCTCTTGATAATGCTCTAAAACATCCTTTAAATAATGGTTACTTAAACCCCCAATGGCTTTTGCCAAATGATCAATGGTTGAAACAGAATATATCTCATAATCACTCACCGCCATCGCATGGATTACAGCATGATATGTGTGTGTTTCAAGCAAGTTTCTCAATGTTTTCTCTAAATCTCTAACATCTTTAATCATATAAAGATTAACCTCAAAGTCAGGCAATAAAGACCCTTCTCCATAGATATAATCAATCTCAATATCCTCCCCTTTAAAACTATTCGCAATTAATTGTCCCAATCTTCCCGTAGATTTATTCTTAATCGTACGTACGTCATCGATGGTTTCAAATGTCCCACCCGCAGTAATCAAAATTCTCATATTTATTCCTCAATTCTCTTTCATATTATTTTTGATTTTAATCTTGTAATTTACGAAACTTATTGATATAATCAATGAGCAACATGCGCGTGTGGTGAAATTGGCAGACACACTAGACTTAGGATCTAGCGCTTTACGGCATGGGGGTTCGAGTCCCTTCACGCGCACCAAATTTCACATTTACAACTCCGAATTATTTGGAGTTTTTTTATACTTCGCTATAGATATTATATCTCAAATATACGAAAATTGATACACGAAGCATTTTCATTAATACCTGCATTCACATTGGAGAACGAATAATAATTAAATGTCTAACGATAGATTGGTTTTGTTGTTTGATAAAATGGGTATAAGAATCTAAAAAGCAAATGCTATCGTTTACATATATAGAGTGAGCTTCCATGCGAGAAATATAAATCCATTGACGCACAAATTTTCCGTTTTATTATTGTAATTATTCAGTTAATTTGTTATATTAATGTAGTCCTGTTCCGTTAGCTCAGTAGGCAGAGCAACTGACTCTTAATCAGTGGGTCCAGGGTTCGATCCCCTGACGGAGCACCATTATAATTATAACAAGCATGATGTTTGAAACATCATGTTTTTTTTCATATAAAGAGAATTCTTTCGAATTGAATGCACACTTAAAAATGAAAAGCTTCGAGGTGACTCGAAACTTCAAAACCGAAAAATACGGTACAACGCTGTTAGTGTACTTCACATAAAAAAAGACTGTAAACTATAAACAGTAATAATCTTCTGTCTATGTCGTTTACAGTCCCACTTCTTATTTCAAAACATTCAGTGCTTGTATCGCTATGTCGTGGTCTTCTTGAGGACTGAGTCCTGTAATGGTAATGATACCTTCTAGAATACCTTCTGTGTTTCTAATACATACTGCACCTGGTGTGAGTGTATAGTCTTTCAAGGAAAGACCATACTTTAAAGCAAAGCTTCGTTCATCACCTTTATTTTTCTGGAATAAATCCAGCGTATCCATTTCAAAACGTATTGCTGAATTGCGCTTTCTTTGTATCCAGTTTGCTTTGTCTACTGGTAAATTTATGGGTAAATAGTATACCAAACATTTGGTTAAGCCGTGAATTTCATAAGCAATTGGAAACTGTTGGCTCAAGCTATCTAGTGCTTTTTTTAATTTTAAAATATTAACTTGATCTAGCATTAGTCCATGCCTAGAATATCTTTAACTCTTGTTGCAATATTGGTGACACGTGGCCCGTAAATTACTTGATAGTGTTTCGTTCCGCGTACAACACCGGATGCATCCAAGGTTTCTGTCCATACATTGTCTTCTGCAACCAAGTCGTCATCCTTAACTTCAACACGAAGTCGTGTTGCACAGTTGGTAACGCCTACTATATTCTCTCGACCACCAAATGCGGCTACAATACCTTGTTCAAGTGTTTGATTTTCATTGCCTTCTTTAATTGCTTGGTATTCTTTTTTAGTCATTAATTTTGCATTGCTATCTTTTCTACCTGGTGTGCTAAGATCCCACTTAACAATAACAAACTTGAAGATTACATAGTAGAGCACAAATGCCAATGGTAATAAGAACAAGAGTGACATTGCGTGTACTTTATGTGGCTGTAACAAGTTTGGAATCATAAAGAAGAGTGCGTGACCATTAATAGATACTTTAAATGCTTCTGCTAATACATACATTAAACCTGTTAATGGTGCATAGACAAGGAAGTAGAGCTGGGGTGCCAAGAATAAGAACGTATATTCAATTGGTTCAGAAATACCAACCAATGCCAATGTAAGTACGGCTGGTATCAGTAGTGACGCCACTTTCTTTTTGTTTTCTGGTTTTGCCAATTTATACATCGCATAGGATGCACCTGGTAATCCTGCCAATTGGAATAGAATTCTTCCCGATGTAAAGTTACGTACAATATAACCTGTTGCACTTGGACTACCTGCTTGACCAACAATAATATTACGAACACCTTCATAGAGTGTGCCATCAATCATCATCGTTCCACCAACAGAGGAATACTCAATTGGGAATGCGATTAAGTGGTGAATACCAAATGGCAATAACAATTTATCTAAGGTCCCAAAGACGAATGTTCCGAACAGTCCTGAACCTGTAATAAATCCAGTAATTCCTGAAAGTGTATTCGCAATGTAAGGCCATACATAGTATGTTACAAGTGCTAGAGGAATTGATAATACCGTTATCATAATAATAACCATCTTTGTTCCACCAAAGAATGAAAACATGGCTGGTAATTCAGTATCAACGAATTTATTATGAATCCATGCTGTGCTTAAACCAGCAATGATACCTGAGAAAATACCCATATTATAGTTAAATATTCCCAAGGACGAAGCCCACATTGCATTGAAGTTGAGTGCAGCATCTTGTGTATATCCAGCCTCAATTAAGGCATCAACAGCAGTTGTTGCTTGGTTCCAACCGTTGAATCCAGCAATACCCTCGATACCACGAATATATGCCATATACATAATAATACCGGCAAAAGCTGCCCAGCCTTTTTCTTTTTTAGCTAGGGTAAAAGCGATACCTATCGCAAACCATACCTGTAGGTTGTTCATAAACATGAAACCCAAGTTACTAAACATTTGGAATGCGTGTGAAACTATTGATCCTTCTGGAAGAATATAGTTCGTGAATGCACTACCAATCCCCACATAAAAACCAACTAAAACAAGTAAAATAATTGGTACCATCATAGCACCGGAAAACGTTTGTAGTTTTGATTGAATCTTTTTAAACATAAAACCACCCTTTCTAAAGAAATTTTAATCTTTTATAATCGCTTACACAACAACACGCTAGATAAAACCCATACCCAATCATTGTGGCAATTTTTACACATCTTTTACCATAATTCGCAGTGCTCTTTCATATATTTCGATTGCTTTTAGTAAAGAATCCCAACGCATATTCTCATTTGGCATATGTGGTTTTGGATCTTCATGCTCAAATGTTGCACCAAACGCAACACCACAATCAAGGACGCGCGCATAACTTGCACCCCCTTTTGTAATCAAGGTTGCATCCTCATGCATCACAGATGTATAAGCTTTCTGAAGGGCTTTAATGAGTTTAGAATCTTCAGGCACATATAACACATCCAATTGTCTTATGATCTTGTAATCAATGCCTTCAAATTGCTTTAAAATGTATGAGCGTGAGATTGACTTATGGTATCGAATATCCAATGTAAGTATATGTTGGCTGTGTTTCGTATTTAAACTCATAATTGAAACTGTAACAGGCCCCATCTCATCATCTATTTTTGAAATCCCTAACTTCTCACCATAGACATCGTCATATAAATATTGGTTCAAAAAAGCAACAATCGGTTCCTCTTGTTTGGGCGCTGTCTTAAGCCAATTAAAGACCGCATGGTCACTTCGATGTGGATTTCGAGACAGTGTTTTACCACTTTCAAATAACCCCTCATTGACATAGAGTTTGGAACAATTAAACATTGTTTGATTTTCTGATTCAAAATGTAATTTACCTTCCTGGTTGAAGGATAGTTCAAGTTGTAAAATTCCCTTTTCTCCACTTACAATTGGAAAATTCCCATCTGGCGAGAATGCATATTTAGGTTGTTTTTCATGTTTGAAATAATGTGTCATACATTCCCAAGTAGTTTCTTCAGCACCCCCTGCAATAACACGAATCGGATATACCATCTCAGTTGTATGATAAACACAATACGCTGCGTAGAGGGCTCCTAAAAGCGGTCCTTTATCATCGTTAACACCCCGACCAAACATAATCCCATCAACAGTCGTTAGCGCAAAGGGTGGGGTGTTCCAGCCCTCTGGTGGCGCTTCAACCACATCCAAATGCCCCAAAACACCAATATAATCAGTATGCTTGGGACCAATCTCTGCGTAGCAAACATAGCCATCCAAATCTACAACACGAAACCCCCATGCTTCAGCGATTTCCATGAATACATCCATGGCCTTTCTGATTTCCATACCAAAAGGTGCGTTTTCAGTACGTGATGCAATATGTCTTATAGAAGGTATGGATACCAAGTTTTCAATTGCTTGATACAATTCATTTGTGGATATCTTATTCATATCGTTTTCCTTTCGCTATATGATACAATACATATGAGGTGAATGACTTGAAACATAAAAGACTCTTTGACATCGTCCATTATTTAATGCAGTTTGATGACTTTCTTAGTATTGATGAAATTGCAAATCATTTAAATGTTTCAAATCGAACCATTCGCAATGACTTGGATTTTTTAAACACGCAACTAAAGAACACAAACGTTACTTTAGTCAAGACACCCGGCATGGGAATCAAATTGGATGGATCCCATACTGATAAACTCACACTATCCCATCTTTTAAAAGATGAAATAAGTGATCAGTTTACCCAAAGTGCACAACAGCGACGCAATTCAATTATTTTACGCATTCTTTCAAATGAAGTAACTGAGATCAAAGATCTCCTTAATGAGTTTTATGTGTCGCGTGCAACCATTCAAAAAGATCTTGTGAAAATAGAACAGCTGTTAGTCAAGTATAAACTAACACTCTTAAGACAAAGAACCCAGGGCATTCGCATTCAAGATAATGAGCGAAGCATCCGAAATCTAATGTTTGATATCATGCTTCAAGATGAAACCCTACACAAACTACATGAATTATTGATACATCCAACTCAAAGTTCCAGTGGCAACTACATTTTCTTTGGGCTTGATTTAACAGACGATGAAATAGCACACTTGCATCGTATTATAGAAAATGAGATACCCGAACTAAAATATCAATACACACCCATATTCTCAACACAACTCTATGTACGCCTCATTATTGTCTTAAAACGTCTTGAAATCAATCAAGCTGTTTCATTAACCAAATCATTTAAGAATGAACTCATGCAATATGAAGGCACCTATCAAACAGCGCATAAATTAATCCAGAGCCTTGAAACCTACTTACGAAAAAGCTTACCCAATGACGAAATATCTTATATTCAAGCATATGTTATTGCCTATGTTTCAGGTGATATACTGGATAATTATGATACCGAAAAAATTCAAACCTTTATTACACAGTTATTACAACAATGGAGTCAAGTGCTCTCATTTGACTTTACACAAGATGCACAACTTTATGATGCTTTACTGGAACATTTAAATGCTGTATATCTCAGGGTAAAACATGGGATTCAAATTGTTAATCCATTAATCAATGATATCTTCGAACAATTTCCGAACACCTATAAAATCGTGAAACAAAGTATTCATGAAATCAATGACGACTTTTGGAAATCACTGTCAAATGAAGAAGTCGGATACCTTGCACTCTATTTCGCCAATGCGCTAGAACGCAAGAAACAACCCCTTAATACCTTACTGGTCACAGATTTCGGAAAAGGTGGGCAAATGTTGCTTATCGATAAAATCAAGAACCATTGCAAGGAAATTTCCATCACACAATCCATTCGTTACCATGATACACCTTCATACCCACTTGATGCTTTTGATTTGATTATTACAACAAAATCATTTGTACCCACTCAAGATAAACCAATCATCACAATTGATAACTTACTGAATGATGATGACTTGATCCATCTTAAACGTGCTGTACGACCGTTGTATAATCAAAAGAACAATCCAAAGCCAGAAAATCCCATCAAATAGTATGGGATTTTTTTAGCATATAATTAAGGACTCGGGTAATTACATATAAAGAACCAAAACTAAATAAGGCAAGCAAAACTTCTTGATGAATGGCGGCAGTTGAAACAATGATGATACCATCTAGTGCCAAAATAATACGTGATAGGGGCACTTGTTTCAATTTTTTCTGGATTAAAAGTGCCATCACATCAGTACCACCTGTTGCGGCATCACTGATAATCGCAAGATAGATAGAGAACCCAATTAAGAGCCCGCCAACAATTCCTGAAATGGTCCATTCAAGTAAGTTTGGCAGTGACACAAGTAACGGGTACTTGGGCAAAACACGCATCCATAATGGCGTTAATAATATAATAATAAGTGTTCTAATGCCAAATCCCTTTCCCAATACTAAGGTTGAAATAACCAATAGTGGTAAAGAAATCATCAAACTCATCGTACTCACTTCAATCTTAAGCAACGTACTCAACACCAACGCCAGCCCGGTAATACCACCTGGCGCAAGTCCATCATGCATAAAGAAAAAATTTACAACTACTGCCGTTAGCAGTGAGCTCAGTACAATTCTAAGACTCAATTTCATACTGTTTTACGACAGCATCAATCGCTGCACGACAATTTTTCACACCTGAAACAACACCCTCAGGATCTTTAAATATTGCGGAACTTAATACAATCACATCTGGATTTTCTTTAATTAACAACTCCATATTATCTTGACGTAATCCACCGTCAATGGCCAATTCACATTTTGGATTTTTCTCATCAATTAACTTACGAGCGCGGCGTACCAAATCAGTTACACTACGACGCCATCCCCAGTTATCCAAACCATCCGTTTCATCTACACCATGCGTCACAATATGAAGACGATCAATATCGTAAATTGACTCTTCCACAAAACTAAGCGGAGCATAACAACCAATCGTTAATCCAACTTTTAAATTCAATTCACGACACCAATTAATAATATACGCCAGTTGCGCACCAATAAAATGTTCAGCTGGAATAATGAGCATGTTTGCGCCAGCTTCAGCTATTTGCTCAATAAACATACGATCCATAGACACCGTATAAATATGACATTCAATCGGCTTATCAGTTTCAGGTCGGATACCCGCAATAATCTGATGTCCTCCCATCAACTTCATATTTTGTAAATCATGCATGTCAGCAGCATCCGCATGAATATAATCTGCCCCCGCATCACTCACTTCTTTAACCAAATCGGCAATTCTTCCGTAATTTACGTGTGCCAAACCGGCAGCAATCTTAATATGTTTCATTCAATTTCCTCCTTCTTCTAAAATCATATGAATGGCTTCATATACATTTGAGACATAAATGCCTCCAAAACGCGTGTTCATTACATAGTATTGATCACTGACTTCAAACATCGAAATGTCATTCACATCATCGCCAATACTATACACTTTTGTATTCACATCAACATACCTTTTAATAGCATTCCCTTTATCAACACCTGCATATGCAAGTTCAAATCCCTTAGGCTCATATGCACTGATTGATATATTCTGAACTTCTTTTATATTTTTATAAACGTGGGCATATTCTTTCGCATCCGTAAAAATCAATACTTTAACAACACTACTTTTATCAAATGAAGACTCTGATAATTGCGGATAATTCGCTAACATATCATATTGAAAAACACTGGGTATTGTTTGAGCAGTTGTATAATAACCCTGCTCACTTTTAAAAACCATTTGATCAGTGTACTGCATGAGTGCGTCCACACTGGTTTTGTTTAAAACAATTGGGTCTTGATTTTCAATCTGGGCACCATTGAATCCAATCGTATGAATACGATGATCAACCTGATCACGAATCCACATTACGAACTTAAGGGGCCTCCCACTAATAAACACTACTTTATAGTTAAAATCAAGTGCTCGTTTTATACCATCAACATCTTTTTTTAAAATGTGATAATTTTTATCAATTAATGTACCATCTAAATCTATGAAAATGTATCCCTTAGTAGGCATCATCTAAAATATTCTCAAAGAATGTTCTATCTCCAAATGGTAAGAGATCCCACACTGGATGGTGTTTAATCGTTTCATACATAGATTCAGACTCCAACAATGAATTAAGTGGACACATCAAATTGATGCGTTTTAAGAAATCAACCATCGATTGATACAAATCTTCTTTTTCGAATAATAATCTATTCAATGTATCAAATTCTTCTTTGAATTTTGGGTATCCAATTTTAATAAAGGATGGATAAACACTTGCCAATGCTTCCCCATGCATCGCATGGGCAATCCCACCAATAATTTCAGAAATTGGATGGGGTGCATGGGCACCTGCATTACTCAACGCCCTTCCGCCCAAAGTATCCGCAACCATCAATTGCGTTCTTAACGCAATGTTATTTGGGTCTTCTAATACTTTTGGCAAATTATCCACCACAATCTTCATAGCATTGATTGAATCAACACGGGTTAATGGGTTGGATTTAACACTCAAATAGCTCTCAAACGCATGTGTGAATGCATCAAATGCTGTTGCAGATGTTAATCGCGCAGGTAGTGTCGTCGTTAATTTGGGATCAAGAATTGCAACATCACTCATCAATCCTTGATGAAACAACGTTAACTTATCTTCACCCATTGATAAGACTGCCGCTTGTGTTACATGTGAACCTGTTCCTGAAGTGGTCGGAACACTCACCATTGGCAAAAATTTTTCTGATTGTTGCGCATCAAAGCGACCAAACTTATCAAATAATGCTTCCCATGTTTCATCAGTATACACAGCTTTCAAATTAACTGCTTTTGCGGTATCAATACTGCTGCCACCACCCACAGCCAGAATCACGTCAATACCATGCATCAGTTTTAAACAAGCTTCTACAGATTCAATGGTTGGGTTTGGTACAACACCCTTAAAATGAACCACATCAAAATCCACCAAAAGATCATGAATACGATTAAATAATGGTTGTAAAGGCGCATCATCAGTAGACACAAATAAAACACGTTTCCCAAATGTACCTAAAACTTCAGGCAAGTCATTCAACTTATCTTCTCCAATATATAGTTTTGTGGGTTGGTAGGATTTACTCAAAATTATCACTTCCTTCTACCTATATAATAAAGTGATTGCACAAAAATATCATCTTAATCTGGGTCTTTTGGTAGCCATATTGTTGTGGCAAAATATACGCATACCAAGATTAATCACAACAAAATGATTGATATATCGACCGTAATAAAAAAGTAGTCCAGTAAAAACTGGACTACACAAATTCTTTAAGATAACGATATTGACTGTATCTCTATTTTTCAAATACGACACATTACACTTTCAATTTTCGTAGATTAGAAATCCTGGCAAAAACCAAATTCCCATTTTAATTTCCATAGCGGTGTGTAGTTGTTGTTCAGGAGAAACACCAAACTCTGGTTTAAAATAATAAAATGGGCCAACCAAATAATAACGATCGTAAGGCATTTGGACAGCCACTGCTAAAAATGGATCTTTTCCTTTTGAAACTCTAGAATAGTCTACAATTGCACTCAACGCTATTAAACCAATAATAACACCGATAATAATCTTCTTTTTATTCTTTTTCATTTTTGAAACTCCCTTATTCAATCATGTTCAAGCGGCACTTTAGTCTATGACACCCATAACTTCTAAATTTGACTCAGTATTCTCAAAAATATCCATGAATTTAGAAAATGATTTAAACAGGCTTAATTCATAGTAATATTTAGAATCTGGATAACTCGACGATTCTAAAAAACCGTTGTAGTAATCGTAAAAATTATTTTCACTAAGTTCTGGTAAACCGAATGTTACTTGCAAATATGCAAATACATCTTCATATGTTTCCTTGAAGTTCATGACTGCACTCTGTCTATCTGAAAACTCAATAAATAGATCGTTTGGTATCGACATTTCACAAAAATTATCAACTTCAGTTATTTCACTATAAAGTGTATCAATTTCATAATCCTCTTTGATTGATCCGTTTTCTTCCTTCGAAGAAGCACTCGATTGTATTACTATTAAAAAGAATATAAAACATACCAGAATACACTTTAATAATTTGTTAGACACTTTCATACTTGATCCCTTTTCTTCTGTATATCATTTGTATCCAATCTTAAGCTTGGTTTTATAAATACATCATACGATTAATCCATCAATAATAAAACTTCACTTCTATATAATGATAGCGTTTTCATAATTTTTTCACTTTTTTTTCATATACACTATGGGTTTACTACAAATTCTAAATTATTTCACAAAGTTTTTTGTTTTGGTGGATTTCAAAACAAAATTGTCAGCAAAGTATTGACCTAAAATAATCCGCCCAATAAAAGTATGTGTTCTTGGATTCATTGTCCACGTTCGGGTAAATCGTGGTTTTATCGGTTGTAGTAAGGTGTGAAACTCTATTGCTTATAAAGAATAGTTGCATATTTTGTAATTAATAACAACTGAATGCAATCTGATTTCTGCCTTTTTAATATAGCGGGCATTCAGTTATCCGAATTTCTTGAGATTCAATTGAATATCCTGAAATAACGAATGTTTCAAATATTATGATTAGATAAAAACTAATCTAATAGTCAACTATTTAGATTAGTTTTTTCAACACTTATAATATTTGGCATAATGGACAACCTTCTAACAAAGGTTTCAAACGAAAAATTCTTTGTATTGTTTATTTTGAATACACTTGTATGCACTAAAATCTCTCCTCGAAATGCTTTCGTATCGTAGCTTAGCGGCTCAGCTTCTGCTTGCATTTCATTAAAAATCATTTCGATTTCGTTCAGAATTTCAGTTCCGTCTAGATATCGAATAACCAGCCTCTCTGGAGTCCTTAACTTTATAATTCGCTTCAAAATGAATAAAACTATAAAAACGGAAGTAAATCCAATGACACCAATTTTATACATGCCCATTCCAAAAGCAACACCAATACTTGCGACCGACCAGATTGAAGCAGCAGTTGTAAGTCCGCTAATACGACGCTTTGTTACAATAATCGTACCTGCTCCTAAAAATCCGATGCCAGAGACAATCTGGGCAATTAGACGACCAGAATCAGCACTGACAACCCCCATCATACTAGGATTATCAATTGAAAAATTGACACTCTGAATTACCAGTTCATTTTGTATCAAAGCAATAATTGCCGATCCTAGGCCAACCAAAATATGAGTCTTGAATCCAGCATTGCTTTCATTTACTTCCCTCTCAATTCCAATTAATCCTGAAATTAGCATTGTTAATAAAAGACGTATACAAATATCATATATTGATAATTCATTCAATACTCAATCACCCCTTCTTAATCTTGTTATTTAGGTACTCTTTTTGCAATTCAAGCAACTCATAAGGAATTGACAAAGTTCCATATCCAACTCCTAAATCAAGGTCTTTCTTTCGTGTTCCATGAAAATCGCTACCACCAGATTCAAGTAATTTAAAATGTTTAGCACACGTCAATGCTCGTTGTTCCCACACTTCATCATATTCAGAATAATGAGTCTCAATACCGTCAACACCATATTGTGCAAGTTTTTTGATTATTCTCTTTGTCGCACTCCAATTGTCTGAATCAATTTGATTAATATGAGCAATGATACATATACCACCAGAATTATGAATTGATTCAATAACTTTTTGCGGGTGATCTGTCTTTTTTTGGACATACCCAATTGTGCCTGGACTCATGTATTTTGCTAAAGCATCCTTCAAATCTACTGCATAACCTCTTTCAATTAAGATATCGGAAATGTGTCCTCGTGCTATTGCTTGTCCTTTAAAGCGATTCAAATCACTTCGGGCAATGTTAATATTGTTTTCTTTTAATTTATCAACCATCAAAAGGTTTCGATCTTGTCTGATTTTTGCCATTTGTTTTACTTGATTCTTCATATAAGGTGAATTATGATTAATAAAAAGTCCAACGAGGTGTACATCACGTCCATCAACAACTGTAGCAATCTCGATGCCAGGGATTACTTCAACATTGTATTTCTTTGAAACTTTAATTGCTTCATCAATCCCATCTGTTGTATCATGATCAGTAATTGCGATAGCATGCAAACCTTTTTTTGAAGCATATTTAACAAGTTCAGTAGGAGAAAGTGTTCCATCTGATGCTGTTGTATGAGTATGTAGATCAATTGCTTTCATGACAGTCCTCCAATATATATTGTCTTTGATGATAAGGTGTTGTCACAAAGCCATCATAGATGGTTTTAGCATTTGTAACCATTTGATCCAAATTAGCATCACTTGGTAAGTGGAACAATACAAGTTTTTCGACATTTCCGGCACTTGCTAATTTTGCCGCTTCAAGATCGCTCATATGTCCTTTACCACTGGAATGGGTTGAACCTTCCGTCTTTGTAGTACCACATATAAAGAGTTTAGAATTCGCTACAAAATCTATGAGCTCTTCTTGATATTCTGTATCGGTGCAATATGTTATTTTTGTTTCATTAATTTGCAAAGTTATAGAATAGCACTCAATTGTGTGGATATTTTCAAAAAAGGATATATCAATATTACCGATTGTTAATTTGGTCCTCTTATCATACATTTCTATCTCCGAAGTAAAGTCATCCTGTATGTATCTGAAGGATAATTCAGGGGTTGCAGGTGCATAAATCCGTAATTTATGCTGGCGTTTCCCCGTTCGTATTGCATGATTCATTTTATATTGTAGAATCTTAAGATCTGCAGCATGATCCGCATGATGGTGCGACAAAATAATCGCATCCAATTCTAGAACATCATAGTGTTCAAGAAACTTCGAGACAACACCGCTTCCGCAATCAATCAGTATCCGTGTATTTTTGTTGAAAACATATATGCCTGCAGTTGCTCCACTGGGCTGAGGAAAACCTCCCCAATATCCAAGAATATCTACAGTAATCGTATCAATCATTGAGCCAAACACCCTTCTCTATTGTTAGACCAATGAGATTATCTACTTCATAATGTTCAGTAACCGGAAGCATAACTTTACACTCAACATTTCCTTCCAAGAGAAAATGGTACTCAAATTGATTTCCTTGATAAAGTCTTTGTTTAACCTTTGCAACCAACAAAGACTCATTGTTCGGTCTAATATGATGGGATCTAAATCCAACAAAACCTTCTGTATTTGCATTCTCTATATAAGGCACAAGCATTGGATATGTATTATTGACAATGACTTCCATCATTTTTTTATCTTCAGATATGCCGTTTTCCTTCAATGTCGCAGGTAAAATATTCGCAGAACCAATAAATTTGGCAACAAAGGTATTAACAGGATTTTCATAAAGATCTTCTGGTGTTCCAAACTGTATTAAATCTCCCTCATTCATCACCGCAACCTTATCCGACATTGTCATAGCTTCAATTTGGTCATGAGTGACATTAATAATAGTAATGCCGAGTTCTCTTTGGAGATCTTTAATCTCTGCGCGCATTTGTTCTCTAAGCGCCGCGTCTAAATTGCTGAGTGGCTCATCTAAAAGCAATAAATCCGGATTCATAATTAGAGCCCTAGCTAAGGCGACACGTTGCTGTTGCCCGCCAGAAAGTTCATGCGCCATACGATTTTCATATTTATCCAAATGAACTATTCTCAAAGTCTTATGAACCGATTCTTCTATTTGATCTTTGGGTATTTTTTTAATTTTAAGTGGGTAAGCTACATTATCATAAACATTCATATGTGGCCACACTGCGTAAGACTGAAAAACCATGCCGATGTTTCTTTTCTCTGGATTAATTTGTTTTTTCAACCCATCTTCAAAAAAGACTTGATTATTAAGTTCTATCCTCCCTCCAGTAGGTTCAATAAAACCTGCAACCATTCTTAGAATTGTAGTTTTCCCACAACCAGATGGTCCGACAATCGTAAGCAGCTCACCATCTTCAACTGTCAAAGATACCTCATTAACAACACGTGCCGTTGGATATTCTTTTGTTAATTTGTTCAATACTAATTTTCCCATTTTTATTACACCTTTCTACTTTTTTTTGCCGTTCTATCATAGCTCGTAAAAAAGTGAGATATGATATTAATTGCTACAACAAGCACGATCAATACAATCGCAATTGATGCAGTTAATAGTATTTTACCTTCTTCTTGAGCTGAAAATACAATTGTACCAATTGTTTCGTTATTTACAGACCATAGTAAAGAAGAAAGTGTAATCTCAGATAAAGTCGGTGCAATAACCAATAACAACGAAGCAAATAAGCTCGGTTTTAAAATTGGCAACATAATATCTCGAAACGATCGAAGATGACTCGCTCCAGAGATTCTACTTGCTTCTTCCAATGATGAATCAACTTGGCTAATAGCTCCAGTGATATTGTTATATCCCAAGTTCATAAATCGTGCCACATATGCAATCAACAGAATCCAAATCGTTTGATAAAACCTAATATTTAAAATTGGAATGGGCTGAGCAAACGTAAGTATCATTGCGATGGCAATAATAGTCCCGGGCACTGCATAAGGTATTGTTACCATAGTTTGCATTAAACCTAGACCTATCATTTTTTTGTTAGTTCTTCCATTGGCAATATAAGCAATAATCAACGTTACAATTGTAATAATAATCGCAGATACTATGGATAGAAACAAACTATTTCTAAAGGCTCTCGATACATTTCTTATTTGAAGCATGTTCACAAAGTTTTGTAGTGTGAAATTATCTGCCCCAAACGGCAAACCATATACTTTTGTTAATGATGTAATTAAAGTAGCTACGACTGGCGCAATAGTGGTAACTAGGAAAAACACTAGAAGAAATCCAAATAAAATCCATTTTGACTTTCCTAACTTTGTCGGCTCAACCGCCGCACTCTTTCCACTAACAACTGCATATTTATTTGTCTTTATTATATTATTATAAACTTTTAAACCAACTATTCCGAATAAGGATAAAAGAATCGAATAAGCCGAAGCAATCTGAAAATTATTTGCCATATCTGGACGGTTAACCAAATAGTAAATCTGTGTTGTCATTAAACGAATCTGATTTGGGGCACCTAAGACTGCTGATACACCAAAATCTGCAAGAATAAACATAAATAATAACAACATAGCTCCAAGTATAGAAGGTGTGATTAGAGGAATCGTAATATCCTTTAAAATACGCCAAGTTGATGCTCCTGAAATACGAGCTGCTTCCTCAACCGATGCCGAAACTTTCTCCATCGTTGGAAGTACAACAATAAAAGGTACAGCATAACGATAAAGTGACATTACCAAAATCATACCTTCTATAGTATAGATATTGAAAAATGGTTCTGTTAATCCAAAAGTATTCATTGCAAAACGATTGAAGTAACCAACAGGACCTAATAAAAAGGTCCAGGCAATTGCCCCAATAAATGGGGGGATGAAATATGGAATTGACAGAAGCAGTTTCCAATATTTCTTCCCAGGAACATTCGTTCGAACAACAATCCAAGCTAGAAATACACCAATACTCGTTGCAATTAATGTTGAAGGAATAACCATCTTCATTGAATTCAACATACTTTTTAAAATTTGTGGATTTTGAAAGACGATCTTATAGTTTTCTAAACTAAATCCAGATTCTGTCTTAAAACTGTTAATTATCAAAACAACGCTTGGAAAGATTACCACAAATCCTAAGAATAATACTGTAGCCCACCAAATAAAATCCAAAGAATTCTCACTAATGTTCTTAAATAATTTTCTTAATAAATCTTTAAATCCTTTCTTTATATTACGCATAGAATCACCTAAACTCTCTAGTTATATTAAGCTCCATATCTTGCCTCATATTCAGTTCTAATATTGGATGAATTTTCGATATAAAAATCAAGATCAAACGGTAACACTTTAATCTCGGAAAGACTTGGTGCTCCTTCTGGTGATCCTGCTTCTTTACGCACGGGAATATACCCCTGATCAACAAAGAAAGCTTGCGCTTCGAGAGACATCGTAAAGTTAACAAAAGCTTCGGCAGCTTCTCTATTGCTATCATCTAACGTGTTGAGTAGAGCAATCGGTGTCGGAACAAGAACAGCACCCGATTCAGGCCAAATGGTTTCAACAGGTGACCCTTCGTTAGTAGCATTTCTTGCCATAAAATCAACAATCGCCACTACAGAATATTCCCCCGAAGAAACCTTTGTCTGAAGATTTCCGTTTGATTGTTCGTATTTAACGTCATTATCTCTAATCGCATCATAGAAATCCCATCCAACAAGATCTGAATTCTGAATATGAACGACTAAATTAGTAAATGCACCGCCAGAATAATTAGGATTTGCCATTGCAAAAACACTTTCGAATCTTGATTGTGCAACATCATACCAGTCAGTTGGCGGTTCTGTAACACGTGTTGTGTTATATGCTAAAACATTATAAATAAGTCTAATCTCATGTGCCATTCCATCGCCATATTTATATGCGTCATCAACATCAGCTGCATTTTCTGGACTATAATGGTGAATTAAATCTCGTTGCTCTAGACCATAAACATAGCCTATGTCTGCCATCCAAATAATGTTAGCAGGCGTACTTCCCGTTTGTAGCTCCGTATCTAGCCTAGTAATAACATCACCTGTTCCAGAACGGAATAGTTCATAGGTTACCTTCGGATGAAGAGACACAAACTCCTCAATTATTTCAGTAGCTAAATCTTGTGATTCTGAAGTATAAATGACCAAGTGGCCGGACAAATCTGAATCACTTGGATCAGGGTTGTCTGATGAATTATTTGAACATCCAATTAAAAGTATCGGTATAAGTATTATCGTAATAAACAATTTAAAATTTTTCTTCATATTTCCTCCTCATATTGTTTATAATTCGCGGTTATATAAAACTCCTCCTTCCAAAAGTAACCGCTTACTTAATGGTTCAAGTTTAGCAAAATAGCAATATGGAATCAACATAACCTATACAAAAAGTACATATTTTCACAAATGTCAACTTGTTAAAAAACTCACCAATTTTCCCCTGGAAAATAAGTCGTTTTTAAATTAATTCGTCACATTTGTTATAGCTTGTGCATGGTTCTACAAAAATAAAAAGGAATTTTTTGACATCAATTTATTATCCGCAATTGTTATAGTTTCAACCTAAAAATAATAATACTTATATACAAAAAAAACTGAATCCGAAGTCGAATCCAGCTTATATTTATGAGATTTAAAATTTACAATCTTCCTCTTTAATTTTTTAAGTAAAGAGTAAGTAAGGATTCTCTGTATAGGTAACCAATTCATTTAAAAATAAAGAGGCTGGATAACCATCAAGGACACCGTGATCAAAGGATAAGCTATAAGTTAGTTCTTTGGTTGCTATTATTTCACCGTTGACTAATTTATATGCATCTACAATTGCACCAACACCTAGTATACCGGATTCTGGTGCATTGATGATAGGAGTAAACCCTTCGACTTTTCCTCGACCAATCGAGGATACAGTGAAGGTTCCGTCACGCATATCGTTTGGTGATATTTTGCCTTCTAAGGCAGCGTTCATCAACTCAATTCTACTTTTACTAATTTCTGTAAGCGACATGGTGTCTGCGTTCTTAATCACAGGAACTACCAATCCATTATCTAGTGCGACCGCAACACCTAAGTTAACATAAGGATGAAGATAGATTCCTTCTTTACTCGATGTTGAATTGACATAAGGATGTTTTTTTAGAACTCTTGACACAATGTAAAGTACGATATCGGTGACACTTACATTAACATCATTTGCTTTGATTTGGTCTTTTAATTTGAATAGTTCAGTGACATCTGTCCTTGAAAACATACTAACGTGTGGCTTTGTTGATACGCTGTTAAGCATATTATCTGCAATAGTTTTACGCATACCTTTGAACGAAATAAATTCTGGTTCAAGTTGGTGTTTTAATGGAACCGGAGTATTTTTTGCTTTTTGGATATCGCTTGCTTGAATTCGTCCCCCACGTCCGCTACCACTGATGGTAGCAAGATCTATATTTTTTTCTCTAGCCAAACGACGCGCACTTGGAGTGGCTCGTATACGTCCATCAGCATGTGTAATCGATGATGAAATAGAGGTTGTTTCTTTAAACGCTTCTTGTTCTTTTTCTTCTTCAATTTCCGGAAGTTCTAGTTGATCCGGGACTATTTCATCTTTTTCTCCGATATACGCAATTACAGTATTAACAGGGACTGTTTCATTAAGTTCAACATAGCGTTTGAGTATGTATCCTTCATCATAGGATTCAACTTCGATAGCAATTTTATCAGTCATCACTTCAAAGAGTCGATCGCCAACTTTTACATAATCGCCTTCTTCAACATACCATTCTGTAACATATCCAATGTCCATGGTTGAACTGAGTTTGGGCATTAGTACTTCTTTTGCCATATCTAAGCTCCTTCCATCATTTTTCTACATGCTTCAACAATATCTTCAACTTGAGGTACCGCCATTTTTTCTAATGTTGGCTCATAAGGAATAGGAACTTCAGCACCTGCCAAGCGTACAACTTGATGGTCTAAGAAATCGAAGGATTCATTTTCAACAATGACACTCGCAAGTTCAGCACTGAATCCACTACGCTTGACAGCTTCAGTTACAACAAGTGCTTTTCCTGTTTTAATTACGGAATCAATAATCGTTTGTTTATCGAGTGGTACTAATGTTCTTGGGTCAACAACTTCAATATCGATTCCTTCTTTTTCAAGTATTTCAGCAGCCTCTAACGCTTTATGAACCATGATTCCTGTTGCAATAACTGAGATATCCTTTCCTTTTCGTTTTACATCTGCTACTCCAATTGGAATTGTATACTTTCCTTCAGGTACATCGCCTGATGTTCTATAGCATAGTTTATGTTCATAGAACATAACTGGATTATTGTTCTCAATTGCAGCATGTAATAACCCTTTAGCATCATATGCAGTAGCAGGTTGAATTACAATTAATCCTGGAATATGTGCTGTAATGTTTTCTAAACTTTGAGAGTGCTGTGCAGCCGCTCCAGTTCCTGAACCACTAGCAGTACGCATTACAATTGGAATTTTTGCTTTTCCGCCATACATATAATGAATTTTAGCAGCTTGATTGATAATTTGATCGGACGCAATTGTGATAAAGTCTGAGAATTGGAGCTCAAAAATTGGGCGCATGCCAGTAATAGCCGAACCAATCGCCGCACCAGCAATTGCTGCTTCTGAAATTGGAGTGTGACGAATTCGCTCAGGCCCAAATTCCTCATACATGCCACGCGTGACACCAAATGCACCACCATAAATACCAATGTCCTCACCAATAAGATATACGTCTTCATTTTCTCGCATTGCTTCACTTAATGCTTCACGAACAGCTTCTGTATATGTGATTTCTCTCATGATTTCCTCCTTAATCTGAATACACATCTGTGTATAGTTCTTCAACGCCCGGTATCGGACTTTCTTCTGCGAATTTAACTGCAGCTTCAATATCTGCTTCTGCTTCTTTTCGGATTGCCTCCGCTTCTGCATCATCAAAAACACCTGATTGAATGAATCTTTCTTTCGTTAACAGAATTGGGTCTTTTTCTTTTCTCCAAAAGTCTTCTTCTTCACGTGTACGATATTTTTTTGCATCGCTTTTTGAATGACCTTTCCAACGATAGGTGAGAGCTTCAATTAAGGTTGGTCCCTCCCCTTTACGAGCACGTTCCACAGCGTCATAGGTAGTGTTAATGACTTCAATCAAATCATTACCATCAATGGTAATCCCTTTAATTCCATAAGATTTTGCCCTTTCCGAAAGGTTTTCGATATTTGTCATTTCTTTAATGTTACCGCTCATACCATATTTATTGTTTTCGATAAAGAAGACAACTGGTAAGTCCCAAATGGATGCCATGTTTAATGATTCATGGAAACTTCCTTGGTTCGTAGCGCCATCTCCTGCATAGCAAAGTGTAACTTTTCCATCTTTTTTCATATGTGAAGTTAGGGCTGCTCCCACTGAAATTGGAAATCCACCACCCACAATTCCGTTTGCACCAAGGTTTCCTTCTTCAAGTTCAGCAATATGCATCGAACCGCCTTTTCCCTTATTAGTTCCTGTGGTACGACCAAATAGTTCTGCCATCATCGCATTGATATTTGTTCCCTTACCAATAGTGTGACCATGTCCCCTATGCGTCGAAGTAATCCAATCTGTTCTTTTTAACACAGCACCACTTCCCGCAGCCGTCGCTTCTTGACCAACTGCTAAATGTGTGGTTCCATGAATCATACCTTTGGCGAAAAAGAAGTCTACTTTCTCATCAAAATAGCGAATCAGATACATTGTTTTAAAAATTTCTTTGAGTTTTTCATCATCAAAGTTTGCTTTATTCTTAATGGACATTTTTCCCATGTTTTTTTTCCTCCTTTATAAGTGTATTGGTAAACCTAAGCCCAGTTCGCTGACATCCATAATACTTTCCGAAACGGTCGGATGAGGATGAATGGTTAGCGAAATATCATCAAGCGTTAGTTCACATTCAATAGCCAAAGCACATTGTGTAATCAGTTCACTTGCATAGTTTCCTACAATTTGTGCTCCCACGACAACCTTGGATTCTTTTTCAGAAATAAGTCTCACAAAGCCATCAGTATTATTGAGTGAAATTGAACGTCCATTGGCCTGTAACGGGAAGTTTGATGCTGCATGAATTTTCTTATCCATGGTTGCAAGATTTACACCAACACTCGCACATTCAGGGCTGACAAAGCATACAGCAGGAATTGCCAGGTACTCAACTTTGGTTTTTTTACCACTGATAGTATCAGCAACCGTTTTTGCTTCAAAACTTGCTTTATGTGCTAAGGCTAGGCCTTCAACTATGTCTCCGATTGCGTAAATGTTCTTTATGGTTGTTTGGTGATAATCGTTAATTTTAACCATACCATTTGATAAGACTTCCACACCAATCTTATTGAGATTCAAATTATCTGTGTTGGGTTTGCGACCAACCGCAACAAGAACCTTATCACTTTTCAGTTCTTCGACTTTACCATTTATTTTTACATAACTTGTGCATGAACCTTTGTCTTCAACTTTGTCTAAGGATGCGTTAGTCATAATGGTAACATTTTGCTTTTTAAATTCTTGTACTACTAAATCTACCATGTCTTGATCAAAGTTAATTAAAATACGATCAGCCGCTTCAACGATTGTAACTTTTGAGCCAAGTCTAGCATACGCACTTGCGAGTTCACATCCAATGTAGCCGCCTCCAACAACGACTAGTTCTTTGGGCACAGCTTCTAAATTAAGTGCCCCTGTTGAATCAATAACATTCTCACTAAATGGAATCGTTTTGAGTTCAATAGGACGACTTCCAGTTGCAATAATTGCGTCATCAAAGTTATAGCTCTTCCCGTCAACTTCGATTTGTTTGGTATTTATAAATTTAGCTTCTCCCTGCACAAATTTCACTTGGTTTTTTTTAAACAACATAGCAATACCAGATGTCAATGTGTTTACGACTTCTCGATTTTTCCAGTTTTGTGCTTGTTTGAAATCGAATGTATAGTCATTTACTTTAACTCCGAAGTTGTGGTTATTATTTAAAAAATAAACATGATCCGCAACTTCTAAAAGTGCTTTTGATGGAATACATCCAACATTCAAGCAACATCCCCCAATATCATTTTTTTCAAATACTGTAACATCGTTTCCAAGTTGTGCCAATCTGATGGCTGCAACATAACCTCCTGGTCCAGAACCAATGATACTGACTTTATTCTTGATCATGAATCTATGTCCTCCTTTAATTTTTGTGCAGTATGATCGTCAAGTATGAGCACATTAACGACACCACTCTTACAAGCTGCCTTAATACCCTCGTATTTTTCATTTCCGCCCGCAACCAATACAGTGTTGGGAACCTTTCTTAAATCATTGAGATTCAGTCCTAAAATACGTTTATTCCAATCACATTTAACTTCCTGTCCTTCTTTGTCTATAAATATGTAACCTATGTCGGCGACAGCTTCTTGCATAAGATAGTCATATTCGTGTGAAAAATCGAATAATTCGAAATATGATTTTGTAATCTTATTTTTAGAAGGGTTGACTCCTACACCAACAATAGCGATGTCAACATTTTTTGCGGATTCAAGCAAAGAAGCAATGAACGGTTGCTTTAAAAAGACTTCTTTCGAATCTTCATGATCCAATATCACTGGTGCGTAGAATTCTAAGTATGATGCACGTGTTTTCCGTGCAATATTCTCACATATCATGTGAGCATGAACTTCTTGGTCAGTTTTACCCAGACCGCCAACCAAGGGGATGAATGTTATATCATTAAATCTTGTGGCAGTTGGAATCGTTCTGGCAATTTCTAAGAGTGTAGATCCAGTGGATATTCCAATCGTTTGATTACTCTTCGTAATTCGTGTTAAATACTTTGCCCCTGCCATTCCCAATCTCTTTTTAATTGTCTGATCATCATCGCTATAGGGTACACAGATTACTTCTTCAATACCATATTTTGATGCAATCTCTTTTTCCAAATCAAAATAGGGGTTAATTAAATCATCATGAATTATAATTTCGACTGCACCATGTTCTCTAGCCTTTATTAGATATTTAGAAACCAATGAACGACTGATGTGAAACTTATCAGCAATGGACTGTTGTGTTGCACCTTCGTTGTAGTACATATTTGCCAATTCTATTAATAAACGTAAATCAGTGTTGTCTTCTATCTTCAAAACACCGCCTCCAATCATTTGACACTAGCCGTGTCATTTGCATAAAGTATAGTATTTATTCAAAAAAAATACAACGATTACATAATCTTCAAAACAAAAAATAAAAGTTGTGAATTTACAAGTCATAAATAGCTTGTAAAACACAACTTTAGTGTCACAATTGTTATTATTCTGATATAGCATCCAGTAAATATCTACAAGAATCATAGTCTGTAACCAATACGTTGAATACTTTTGATCCGAGTGCAGCGAGAATTCCTTGATGTTTTTCAGGTCCCCCAGCAACTGCAATTACCATGGGTATATCTCTGATTTCTTCAAGTGGCAACGCAATTACTTGTTCATTCCACTGGCATTCGAAAGCATGCCCGTGTTGATCAAGGAAATGATAACAAATATCCGAGACTGCTGTCTCCATACTATGGCTATCTGACACTTCTACTTCTATTCGATGTAAATACGCGTTGGTCATTTCAAAGTAAGCAGGTCTTCCGCCCAATCCGACAATTGCAATGTCAGCTTTTTTTGCTTGGTCAAATATGTTTTTAATGAAAGATTGTTTCATAAATACTTGTTTCGCTTCAGGTGAATCTACCAATACGGGTGCATGCAGAGGTTCAAACGTTCCCCCAATTTTTTGTGATAGAATTTCACTGATTACGTTCGATTGAATATCTGTATGCTTATCTCCCAAACCACCTGTTAATGGGAGCACTTTAACGTTAGGATATTTAATTTTCGAAGTAAAATTATTTGCGACTGCACTAAGTGCGCGACCTGCTGCTACAGCAATGACATCACCGTCTTTGATGATTCGATTTAAAAATTGTGCAGCACTTATACCTATACTACGGTTTAAACTCTCGAAGTCATCTAGTGACTCAACACAAATGACCTCATCCAAACCAAATTCTCTTTTAACCTGTTCTTCCAGTTGCCGGTATGGTTGAACCCGTGATGCATTGATTATAACCTCAATAATTCCCATATCTCGAGCGCGCGACAAATACTTAGATACCAATGAACGGCTCACATTAAATCGCTGGGCAATCTCTTCTTGTGTTGCGCCATCTTCATAATACAGTTGTGCCATTTTTACCAATACACGAATATTATCATCGCTCATATAGGAACTCCTTTCACTGAATAAAGACGATCTCATCTCCAGCTGCTATTTTAGGTAAATAATATGGAGTAAGTAAAATTGAACCTGGTAATAGTTCCGCACCTTCATCCAAACCAAAATAAAGTGCAACGTGTCCTAAATCATGTAACGTTTCGTTTGCTACATCGCCGATTTCCTCAATCATAAACTCTTGTTGATTAAAGACAATTTTACTACCTTTTTTGAGAAAATCTTTGGGAAATGCAGTGTCTGGCCTATGTATGATCGAAAACTCGTCCACTCCAACTGGTACTTTTTCTCCAAATAAAATTAGGATATTAAAATCATCAAAAATTGCAGACGCTCCAATTTTAATTACCTTTGAAGTAATTATCTTATTCATAATTATACTACTCCTTAATTCAAATTATACTACTTCTTATCAATTTATTAAATTAAATTGTCCTGAAGTTTTCTAAGCTGCCACACAGTTGTAGATTCATCCAGTTGGATATCGTCTTCAGTTAAGGTTGTGCCTTTTGGAATATCGCGCTTTGCAACAGTGTTTCCTGCAATCAATCCAATAGGAATAAGCTTGTCCTCAATTGTTTTTTCGTGAAGTTCAATAACACCACGTACACAATAGCCTCCAATACCATCTAGACGTTCTCCAGATTTAATATCCTTTTTAGTTACAGCTACTGTGTCTGACACTGGTTTTCCAATTGGGTAAATGGCACTTTCTTGATAAAGGACCGCTTTGGCTATTGAAATAGGGGTCTCCAAACTTGCGAGGTGATAAGGTCTGTAAAGGATGTGGTGATCATTCACTTTTTGCATCATATAGTTAAGTTCTTCAATCACCCCATCGTTTTGCCCCTTAACAATAACAAAAACACCGGGAGCAATACCATCAACATACTCAACAACACCATATTTATCCAGTATTCCACCTTCTTCTTTCGTGCGAAGTTGTTGTACTGTTTCGTGTAAGTCCCCAGAAATACCGTGCATTCCTTTTACATCAGGGACAAATCCAATTGCATTTGAAAGCAAATTCATTTCGGCCATAGTTTTGGTGCCATCGGCGAAGGATGCCAACATATGTGGAGACATACCTCTATCTTTCGCTTCTTTTGCTACTGAATCTGGATTTGCATCAATTCTAAGCTTATTGTTTTTACCCTTTCCAGCAACAACGACCTCAAGTCCCATGCTTTTAGCAAAGTTGTAGAGTTCAAATGTAGATGCTGGTTCGTCGCCATCAGAACCGCTATATATGAGTCCTGAATTTTTAAACAATCTATGCATTAATGATCCAATAGTGATGTCAATTTCAACATTCAATAAGACAAGATGCTTTCTGTTCAATAGGGCAGTTAGTGCAAGTTGTGCTCCAACCTCTGTAACACCTGTCGCATCGACAACTACATCGATATCTGCATTTTCGACCATATCTCTAAAATCTGACGAAACAAAAATATCTACTTTTGTATCACTATTTTCATTGTAAACATCTGCAGCTTTTTGTGCATTTTCAATCACAATGTCACTGATACCATTTACACTCATCCCCGGTATGGAAGCAATCTGAGAAATCATTCCAAAACCCATTTGACCTGCTCCAACAACACCAATTCTAATTCTGCTGTTGCTTTGTTCAAGTTCAAGTAATCGACTATATATATTCATAAATGCTCCTTTCTGATGCATACGCATAGCTTTAATTCATAGTAACAATCGATAAAATTCAAGTCAACAAATGTTATGTCTCAGAACATTTGTGAATGCCCTTTCAGAAATCAGGTATATATAATAAGAAAAATAGTGAAATTAAGTTTGTTAATAAGATAACAAATTCACTTTTGTGATAGATTACCATTTTTTCACATGTTTTGTTGACATAATTTTTACATTTAGAATATAATTAATTTAGTAAGCGGTTACAAAAGGAGGTTTCTATGGATTATGGAAGATTGATACTCGTATTTGCGGTTTTATGGATTGTGCAAGTCATACTTACTTTACGACAGCGCAAGCATATGCAACAAGTATTGAGCGAAGTCAAAAATAGTCACAAAGAAGGTTTCCTAGGGGTGGGGATTGCAAGATCAAGGTTTAACTTTGGACCAGGTCTTGTCCTTATACTTGTGGTTGATAATCAAGAGATTATCAAATCAGCACATGTGTTACGGGGGATCAGTATCTTTGCTAAGTTTAAGCAAGAAACTGATTATGATGGATTGAATGTTGGAGCCATTGAATTTGATAAACGCAATAGAGCGATGAAGAAAGCATTTGAAACTGCGATTGATCAAATAGAAATGGTTAAAACACAAAGCAATGATTAAAAATAGGAGGTAACTTATGGATTTTTTAGTCAAGCTAGCAGAGGGCTTTAGTGGAATATTTAATGCCGGTGGCGCAAACCTAACAGGTTTGATCACGGGGATTCTTCCTTCACTTATAGTCTTGCTTACATTTGTAAATGCTTTAGTTGGTTTAATTGGTGAGGAACGTGTTTATGGTTTTGCACAAAAAACTACAAAAAACGTTATCCTAAGATATACGGTTTTCCCTGTATTGGCAGTCTTTTTTCTAACAAACCCAATGTGTTATTCATTTGGCCGTTTCTTAGATGAAAAGCAAAAACCAGCATTCTATGATGCAGCCGTATCGTTTGTTCATCCAATTACAGGACTCTTCCCCCACGCAAATGCAGGAGAGCTCTTTGTTTGGACGGGAATTGCTTCAGGAATTACTACACTTGGACTATCAGTAGCGCCGCTTGCTATTCGCTACTTCTTAGTAGGTTTAATCGTCATCTTAATTCGTGGTATCGTCACAGAAATTATCACAAAATCAATGTGGAAAGATTAATAGGAGATTAATATGTCAAAGAAAGTTGTTAAAGTTACAAAAGGTCCTAAAGGATGGGGTGGACCACTCTATCTTGAAGAGACAGATAAGAAGAAAGTAGTTGCCTCTGTTACAGGTGGGGGTATTCATCCAGTAGCGCAAAAGGTTGCTGATATGTTAGGTGTTGAAGCAAAAGATGGTTTTAATGAAAAAGTAGAACCAGAAGATATGATTGCAGTTGTTATCGACTGTGGCGGTACAGCACGTAGCGGTGTATATCCAAAATTGGGTGTATTAACGCTTGATTTACATGCAGTGACACCGAGTGGTCCGTTAGTTAAATTCATTAAAGAAGATAATTTTGTTTCAGGAATCACAGTGAACGAAGTTTCTATGCATGAAGGAGAAGCACCTAATGTAGCAAAAGAAACTGTTTATGAAGAACCAACAAATGAGAAAACACCTTCACAAAAGCAACCAGGATTAGTTGGATTCATTAATCGCTTAGGACGAGGAATCGGAAGTGTTGTTAGTGTCTTCTATCAAGCAGGACGTGATACCGTTGATATTGTTATTAAAACAATTATTCCATTTATGGCATTCGTTTCGATGATTGTTGGTTTAATTACTTATACTGGAATTGGTAATATTATTGCGGATGGTGTACAACCACTTGCAAATAATCTAGTTGGATTGCTTGTCTTGTCATTGGTAGCAGCGATTCCATTCTTGTCACCAGTTCTCGGGCCTGGCGCCGTTATTGCTCAGGTTGTTGGGGTCTTGTTGGGGATTCAAATTGGACAAGGATCAATTCCACCATCCATGGCACTTCCAGCACTATTTGCAATTAATCCCCAAGTTGGTGCTGATTTCGTACCTGTTGGACTAACACTTGCTGAGGCCGAACCAAAAACAGTTGAAATTGGTGTTCCTGCAGTGTTATTCTCTAGATTAATTACAGGCCCAATTTCAGTAATTATTGCTTGGATATTCAGTTTTGGTCTATATTAAGATTTAAAGAATAATTTACGAAAAGAGGAGTGAACGCTCCTCTTTTACCTTATCTAGTGTCGATTTATGATATAAACATAAAAATAGTATCACACTAAATGTATCAATTTAATCCATGAAGTAACAAAGATTGTTATGGACCGTCATATGTTGACATGTAATTATTTTATAATATAGGTAGGTGAAAATATGTTAGGGAATTTTGATTTTCAGATTTTAAATGAACTCATAAAAGGTAAGTCTAGTATAGACGATTTAAAAAAGAAATTGTCTGCTACTACTCGTCAGGTAGACTATAGCATAAAGAAAATTAACAATGTTCTTAGCGAAAATCGCTTTGAGATTATCAAACGAGATTACTCTGGGGAATTGAAATTTGATGATAATGCAATTATTAAACTGATTCAATATTTAAAGAATATAAGATATAGTGATTATTATTTGAATGAAATTGAGAGACAAAGCATGATTATCTCTATGATTTTGTATCAAGAAAATCAAAAGATATCTCTATATGATTTTTCTGCAGAACTAAAAGTTAGTCGAAACACAATTATTAAAGACATACAAAATATTAACCAGCAAATCAAAGAAAAAGATCTGATAATCAACTATATACGCTCTGATGGATACGTAATTCAAGGATCTGAATTGTCAATTCGTCGATTAATTTATGCATTAAGTGATCGTTTAGTACAATCTTTTCATAGTATTATAGGATTTAACATGGTCAATCAAATTCAAGAAGAATATTACTATATTTTAGAACGTATCGAAAGAGATTTAGAAATTAAGTTTGACGATCAGTATTTCGAAATGTTGAACACCATTCTACATTTAAATACACAAAGGGTTGCTCAGGGCCATTTTGTTGAACTTTCAGAGCACATCTATATTAATGAAATTATCTTAAATGTTGTACGTGAGAGAACACAGTCTATTTTGAAAACAGAAGATGAAATTTACTGGTTTTCGTTAATGGTAATGAGTGCAAATGTGCTCTATCGCTACAAAGAGTATCATTACCCACATCTCAAAGACCGTGTTGAAGAATTTGTTGGCATCTTCGAGAGTAAATCAGGAATCTACATTCGCAATCGACAGGATTTTGTTTCCAGACTTCTGGTCCATTTGGTCCCTGTAGTCTACAGAATGTTAATTTCTATATCAAATGATAGTATAACCAATATAGACTTTGTATATGAATACCAACATCTAATTAATTTAGTATCTGAAAGTATTGGTCCTATTGAAGAACTGATTGATCAAAAACTTCCGGAAGCCGAAGTCCATTATATTACAATGCACGTAGCAATTGAGTTAATGCGTCTCACAGAAGAAAATAAAAGTGCTAAAAATGCAGCTTTAGTTTCTCTAACACATGGTTCAATGGAAGGAATTCTTTATTTGCAACTTCAACAACTTTTTGATGATTTCAATTTTGTAGGTGCCTTTTCTCAAAGACAGTTTTATGAAAACAAAGAAATTGTTGATATTGTATTTACAACTATACCATTGAAAACAGAGATTCCTCAATATGTTATTAATTCAGTTTTGAGCTACAACGATGCTTCGCGTTTGGTTAAGAAGGTTTACAATGTAAAGATTGATAGTAATATTCAATATATACTGAATACAGTCGAAGATGTGTTAGAAATAAAAATAGAGGGGAAAAACCGAGAAATGATTGTTGCACGCTGTCAAGATTCGCGCGTTCTTAAAAGTTCTAAAATCCCCTATCATCAGAATTTAGTAGATTATCTTAATTCTGAATTAATTGTCTGTCTAGATGCTGAAAGTATTGAAGAAGTAATGGCCGCGCTTGCCGAAATTTTGGTAGAAAAGAAATATATCACATATGAGTATGCTAAGGATTTGCAATTGATTGATCGCTTTAATGCAAACTATATGATTGGGCCAGAAATTATGATTCCACACATAGACAGAAAAGAAGGGGTACTAAAAGAAACGATAATGCTTTGTATATTAGAGAATCCAATCGATTATTTTGGAACTTGTATTTCTGTGATTTGCCCATTAGTCATCATTGATAATAATGAACATACACTTGCGATTTCACAACTACATACGCTTGCACACAAATCTGGTTTCGTTAAGACACTTCATACAGTAAAGGATTCAGAAGCAATCTACAAGTATATTCAAAACGAAGTTAAGGAGATAGAGTTTGATGTTTGATTTAAATTGTATTGAAATTGGGCTAAAAGTAGATTCTCAAAAAGCATTATTCAATCATATGTTTAATTTTCTTTTAGCAAAAAACGTTGTAAAAGAGTCATTTCTTAATGCAATCATACAACGCGAAAAAAGTTTTCCAACAGGGTTACAGATACATGATATTGGACTGGCCATTCCGCACACAGATTCGATTCATGTACAGCATAATCAGCTTTACTTTGCAACCCTGACTGAGCCAATTACATTTATACAGATGGGAGGTGATAATACACAGTCAGTTGAAGTAAAAATTGTTATTGGACTTTTGGTGAATGATGTTAGTAATTATGTATCGCTTTTGTCAAATTTAATTGAAGCGATTCAAGATCAATCGTTTATTAAGTCATTGTTAAGAGCAACGACAAAGGACGAAGTAAAAGAAATTTTCAGAAGTAAAAATATATAAAAGGAGAAAAAATTATGAAGTTTTTACAAGAATTTATGTCTTTAGGACCTACAATCGTTTTACCAGTTTTTGTATTCCTATTTGGAATGGCCCTCGGTACAAAACCAGGTCGCGCTTTTAAATCAGGAATTACTGTTGGTATTGGATTTATTGGTTTAAACTTAGTGCTTGATTTACTTTCAAGCAACTTGGGGCCAGCAGCGCAGGCAATGGTTGAAAATTTTGGATTATCATTAAACACAATTGATGTTGGATGGCCTGCAGCCTCTGCAATCGCCTATGGGTCAACCTTAGGGAGCCTAGCCATTCCCATCGGTTTGGGTATTAACTTTGTACTACTATTAGTGGGATTTTCTAGAACACTGAACGTTGACCTTTGGAACTATTGGCACATTGCATTTACAGGATCACTTGTCTTTGCACTTACTGGTGATTTCATACTTGGAATTGGAACAATGATTGCACACTTATTATTCTTACTATTTTTAGCGGACATTATAGCTCCGGTTATACAAAAGTTTTATGGTTTTCCCAATATTACATTTCCGCACGGAACATCCGCACCATCATTCTTAGTCGCGCTTCCTCTAAACTGGTTATTTGATAGAATTCCTGTATTTAACAAGCTGGAAGCTAATCCAGAAACAATTCAAAAACGTTTTGGAATCTTCGGGGATACTGCAGTCATGGGGATGATTATTGGTCTCGTAATTGGTTGGCTAGCGGGATATGATTACAAAGCAATACTAAATCTGGGGATTAGCATGGCTGCTGTTATGATGTTGATGCCAAGAATGGTTGCACTGTTAATGGAAGGTTTGACCCCTATTTCAGAAGCAGCTAACAAATTTATTCAAAAGAGATTTCCTAACCGTGAACTTTATATTGGAATGGATAGCGCATTATCTGTTGGGCACCCAGCGGTGTTGGCTACATCTTTGATTATGGTTCCTCTAACACTCTTCCTAGCAATAATTGTACCTGGAAACACTGTATTGCCATTTGGAGACCTCGCGACTATTCCATTTATTGTCTGTTTGATGGTTCCTGTATTCAAAGGAAATATCGTTAGATCTGTTGTGGCAGCGTCCATCTATATGAGTGCGGGACTCCTTATTGCCACATGGGCTGCACCAATGATTACCCAAGCAGCAATTAATGCGAACTTTGATCTTGCGGGTGCTTCACAAATCTCTTCACTTGTGGACGGTTCGATTTGGACCACACTACTTTATGCAGGGTTCGCAAATATAAGAACATTTCCATGGATTGGGGTCATTGTTACAGGTGTGGGTTCTTTGATAGGCCTTTATTGGATAAATCTAAGAAAAGAGAAATAAGCATATGACAAGAAAATTATTAATTATGTGCGGCACAGGTATTGCAACCTCGACAGTTGTATACGGTAAAATCTCAGAGTGGTTGAAAGAAAAAGGGCACACAAACATTAAATTATATCAGTCAAAAATTGCGGATGAACTTAACCAATTTGATCAATACGATATTATCGTCAGTACAACATTAGTACCTGATAATATCAGACATAAAGTCATCGATGGTTTGCCGCTATTGACAGGAATGGGGATTGATGCAATGTATGAAGAGCTTGAAAAAAGAATATTAGCTCTAGATGAAGAAGTCTAAGTACACTAAATCTAGTCGAAACATCTGAAAATCAATATAGTAATTTAAAGGAGCTGCAGCTCCTTTTTGATTCGTTTTCTGAAATAAATATTACCTGAGATTGAAATTATTATAATATTATGACTCCCAATCCAGTGCCCTTTCAATGGCTTTGTGCCATCCTGAGAGTAATTTTTGTCGGTCTTGATCATCCATCATCGGTTGCCAATTACGGGAAGTGTTATGTAAATTTTTAATTTCTTTTTTATCTTTGAAGAATCCGGTTGCCAACCCAGCTAAGTAGGCTGCACCCAATGCAGTTGTTTCAGATATAATAGGGCGGTTTACTTCAATGTTTAATATATCAGATTGAAATTGCATTAAAAAGTCATTGTTAGATGCACCGCCATCTACCAACAGGGATTGAATTGGGGTTTCACTGTCAATTTCCATGGCTTTGAGTACATCATAGGATTGATAGGCAATAGATTCTAAGGCAGCGCGAATGATGTGTTCTTTTTTGGTGCCGCGGGTCATGCCTGATATAGATCCGCGCGCATACATATCCCAATGGGGCGCTCCCAAGCCTGTAAATGCTGGCACAAGATAGACCCCTTCTGTACTCTTTACTTTCTTTGCGTAGCTTTCTGATTCAGCTGCGTTTTGAATCAATCCCATTTCATCTCTTAACCACTGTATGACTGCACCCCCTACAAAGATAGATCCTTCCAAAGCATATTGAACCTTATCATTCAAACCAATCGCTATGGTTGTGAGTAGTCCGTTTTTTGATAGTACGGGTGTATCCCCCGTATTCATCAATAAGAAACACCCGGTTCCATATGTATTTTTGGCATCGCCTTTATCAAAGGCAGTTTGACCAAATAAAGCGGCTTGTTGGTCCCCAGCAATTCCAGCAATTGGAATTTGATGTCCCTGTATGTTGATGTATCCATAAATTGTGGAACTCATTTTCACTTCAGGTAAAATATTCATGGGAACATCCATCAGCTCACATAGCTTTTCATCCCATCTTAAATTCTTAATATCAAATAAGAGGGTTCTGGAAGCATTTGTTACATCAGTCATATGGATTTTCTTTTGTGTAAAATTATAGAGAAGCCATGTATCTACCGTTCCAAACATGAGTTCGCCTCGATTGGCTTTTTCTCTTGCGCCTTCAACATGGTCCAATATCCATTTTATCTTGGTACCGGAAAAATAAGCATCTACCTCTAGACCTGTGGTTTCTTTAATATAGGGTCCTTGATTATCCGCTACCAGTTTTCTAGCAATATCTGCGGTGCGACGGCATTGCCAAACAATGGCATTATAAATGGGTTTACCTGTCTTTTTATCCCAAATAATGGTTGTTTCACGTTGGTTTGTAATGCCTATTGAATCGATTTCCTCAATCGCAATACCAGACCTTGCGATTACATCTTGTAGCACGCCAGACTGGGTAGCCCATATTTCCATTGGATCGTGTTCCACCCATCCGGATTTCGGATAGTATTGGGTAAATTCAGTTTGAGCTACCGAAACAATGTTTTGTTTCTTATCAAAAATAATGGCTCTAGAACTGGTTGTGCCTTGATCTAAAGCAATAATGTATTTCTTCATAATATAGTGCCTCCCATCAGTTAGATTTATTATATCATGAAAGCCCATTGTGGCTGTGTAGTAGCATGATGATTTCATCTTTTAATGCAAACAAAAAGGCATGATTTCTCATGCCTAATCTATAGTCTTTAATATTTGATGAATCTCACCAATTGGCAGTCCCATCACGGTATAGAAATCTCCATCAATCTTTTTCACAAAGATGGCTGCTCCTGATTGAATGGAGTAAGCACCTGCCTTATCTAAAGGCTCCTTTGTTTTAACGTAATCAAGGATTTCTTGTTCATCTAATTCATAAAAGGTGACATCCGTGGTGGCTGTAAACACTTTTTCGAAACTGGATGAAATCATCGCAACAGAAGTCAACACTTGGTGTGTTCTTCCTGATAATTTTTTCAACATTTCTACAGCGTTTTCTTCTGTAGTGGGTTTACCTAAAACTTCTCCATCAATAACGACCACGGTATCACTACCAACAATGAGGTTATCAGGACGTTTTTCTAAACCCGTTTTTGCTTTATGTAAAGCCACTGCTTCAATCCTTTTTTGGATTGGTAAATTCAAATCCATGAACTCTTCTCCAATCGGAGATACAGTTTCAAATGGAACATTTAATAATTGCATCAATTCTCTTCTACGAGGAGATTGACTTGCCAATACTATCTTCTTCATTTTTCCACACTTTCATTAGTTTTTATTTCTAATATAGACCAGCTTGGCATTGCTATTGGGTGTTTTTCGTTCATCTATATCAAACTTATTGAGTGCTTTCAATAAGGGCGTTAATTGGTAATATCCATAACTTCTTGGGTCAAAGTCAGGTTGTTTCTTCATGAGGTGGTTTCCCAAATCTCCCATATAAACATACCCATTATCATCCGCTAAATCATTAATCGCATTTCGAATCAATAGGACCAATTTATTTTGAGCCTTATGATCTACGCCATGTTTTGGATCAATACCCTTGGTTTCAACCAAATCAATAATATCCATATAGATAAATTTATCACACGCAACAATGAAGGCATTGGGCGTTTTTCTTTCCCCAATTCCAATCACATATCTGCCAGACTCCCTTAATCTTATCACAAGTCTTGTAAAATCACTATCACTTGACACAATACAAAATCGCTCAACATTGCCGCCATAAAGTAAATCCATCGCATCAATAATCATCGCTGAGTCAGTTGAATTTTTTCCCGTTGTGTATGCATATTGTTGGATGGGTGTTAAAGCATGCTCCAAAAGGACTGACTTCCATCCTGAGGCTTGTTGCGTAGTCCAATCACCGTAAATTCTTTTAATGGTCGGTGTACCATATTTGGCAATTTCACTCAAGATACCGCCTATGTTTTTATGAGAGACGTTGTCTGAATCAATTAAGATCGCGATCCGTTGTTCATTCAGTTCTTGCATTTTATGCCCCCTTTCTTTCTATTTTAAATTCAATGCCCTTGTCTTTATTTCGGGCAGTAATACTATAGTTATAATTGGTGACCACGCGATTCACAATCGCCAATCCCAATCCAAATTGTCCCTTGTCTCCCATTTCATATGCTTTAAAGAAAGATTTCAACTTCTTCTTAGGGACTTTATCACCATCGTTATAAATGGTAAAGAAATGATCATCGACATAAATATCAACTTTCGTGTGCGCATAACGAATCGCATTATCCAATAAGTTTTCCACCACAACGCGCCAAGGTTCTTCTTGACCCACAAACACACTGCCTTTGGCCTCAATACTCACATTAATTTCAGGACGAATCTGCTTTGTAGAAACCACCACTTGTTCAATAATCGATTCCAGCAAGATCGTTTCATCATTTGAAATTTTCTCATGGGTCATATAATCCATTCGATTGAGCATCAATAAATTGAACACTTTCTTCTCTAAACGATCCGCATGTTCAATAATTACATCCACTGATTTTTCCAATGTATCATAGGGATAAATACCATCCTTAATGGCTTCAGAATAAGACTTAATGGTTGCCACTGGGGTTTTTAAATCATGAGAAATATTTTGAAGCATTTCTTCTTTTTGTTTTTGTTGATAATGCAGTTCATCTTGCATCTCAACCAAGACAGCTCCCAATTGACCAATCTCATCTTCACGATCCAATTTCAAGATCGCTTCCTCATTGTTTTTGGATTTCTCAACATATTCCTTAATCTGTGTTAAAGAATGAATGATGGTCCCAACCCAAAACAACAACAAGATAAACACAAACCCAATAACCAAGACAATCATATAAACAAAGCTATTGATTAAAGCTTCCCTGAATTGGTTGTGGTACTCAATGGGCATAATGGACACAATGGTTGCTTTTTGATTGATGACTTTTACTGAAAGTAGACTGGTTCTCGCAAACCTTTGGTTAATGCGCTGTTCAGCTGTAACATATTGTCGCAAATGATCAATTTCCTGGGTAATACCCGGGAACGATTCATCCAGCGGAATGCTACTTGAGCTCAATGGAATTTCTCCATCATCATAAATAACATGCACCATATTGGACGCCGAACTCCCAAATAAACTTGGACCCGTTCTTCCCAAAAGATAGTTTTCAATAATGTCATCTTGGGTGTTTTGAACGATTGAGAACATTTGTGATTCAACAAAAGCATCAATATTCAAGGATAAAAAACCAAAAAAGAACACTACTAAAAACAAGAAAATTGAAACAACAATAAAGGAAAGTTGCTGGGTCAATGACATTTTTTTAATAAGGTTCTTTAATTTTTTCATCCCAAACGATATCCAAAGCCATAGATTGTTTGAATATTCAATCCAGGCATTTTCTTTCTAAGACGACGTAACGTATCGTCTACCACACGGTCGGAACCAAAGTAATTGGTTTCCCACACATGAACCAAAATTTGTTCACGCGTAAAGGCAACGCCTCTATTTTTAACAAACATCATTAATAAATCGAATTCCTTGGTTGTGAGTTCCAGTTCAACCTCATCAATGATTGCTTTACGTTGCTTCTCATCAATAATATAACCATCCACTTCAATTTGAACATCTTGTCTATAAACACGTTTGATAATATTGTTGACACGCAAGACCAACTCTTTGGGAGAGAAAGGCTTTGTGATATAGTCGTCACTACCCTTTTCCAATCCAATAATACGATCAAACTCCTTATCACGTGCAGACATAAAGACCACTGGCGTTGTTTTTGAATACGCACGAATACGCTCAATCAAATCAAATCCACTCTTATCGTCCAACATAATATCCAAGATCCAAATATGAACATCATCGTCATGAATATGTGCATTCGCTTCCTCATAGGTGAGATAAGAACGCACTTCATACCCTGCTTTTTCAAGGTAACTTTTCACAAGCTCATTTAAATCCTTCTCATCTTCAACAACATTTACGACATATTTCACGGCTATCACCTACAACTTTTCTATATGTTCTATAATCAAATCAACATACTGATGACAGATATCCTCTGTCTCAGCTTCAATCATGACCCTTACTAAAGGCTCTGTTCCAGATGCCCTAACAAGGACCCTTCCTTGATCATTTAAAGCTGTTTCCACATTTTTAACCACATCTTTAAGTGATACATCATGCATCACCTTCTTTTTATCCTTAACCACAATATTCTTTAAAACCTGTGGATAAGTTAAACAATCCTTGGTTAAATCATGCAAACTTTGTTTTGACTTAGAAACAATTTCAGCCAACTTAAGTGCTGTTAAAACACCATCACCGGTTGTTGCGTAGTCCATTAAAATGACATGGCCCGATTGTTCGCCCCCTAGCTTATAACCCTGTTCAACCATTTCTTTAAAGACATTTTTATCTCCAACATCTGTTTGAACCACATTAATCTTTTCGCGTTCCATTGACTTTATGAACCCAAGATTGGACATTACTGTAGAAACCACAGTGTTTTTATCCAAAACCCCTGCTTCAATCATTCCTTTTGATAGGACGTATAAAATTTTGTCACCATCAATATAATTACCCAAGTGATCGACTGCCAAGCAACGATCCGCATCACCATCAAAAGCAAAACCAAGGTCCGCTTTCTCAAGTTTAACACGTTCAATCAAACCATCCATATGTGTTGATCCACATTCATAATTGATGTTAATACCATCTGGTGATTCATTCATTACAATCAGTTCAGCTTTAAGATCCTCAAACAAACGACGTGCCGAAGAAACAGCAGAACCATGTGCCAAATCAAGCACAATCTTTAAACCATTAAAATCACCCTGAATAATGTCTTCGATATGATTGATATAAGTATCAATACCTTCAGTATATGGATGAACACGACCAATCTTATCACTTTCAAATGTTAAAGAAACTTCTCCTTCAAGATATCTCTCCACTTCATGTTCAAGTTCATCTGAAATCTTCATGCCAGTTTCATCAAATACTTTCAACCCATTGTCATAAAATGGATTGTGACTTGCCGAAATCATAACACCTGCAGCAAAACCATTGGCTCCAATGGTATACGCAAGCGCAGGCGTTGCACACACGCCAAGTAGGTATACATCAGCACCACTGGAAACCATTCCAGAAGCCAGCGCATGTTCCAACATATCACCTGAAAGTCTTGTATCCTTACCAATCACAATTTTTTTACCAGCATATTGATGGCCTAAGTATTGTCCAACTTTTAATGCCAGTTCAGGTGTTAGGAGGTGATTGGCTTCACCCCTAATACCATCTGTTCCAAAATATTTTTTCATATGTTCCCCTATTCGATAATATCTACCAGAATTGTTTCTTTACTTGGTGTAATGCTTAATAGAGGGAATTGACCATCCACAAAGAGTTGTAGCGACTGGTTCTCCCCAATTTGAACATCATGCATATTCACGTATAAAATAACTTCATCTGGATTAAATGCTTCAATATTTTTTGCAGTACCCACAACTGTGATGGAAGCCGTAAAGTCATCCTCACTGACAGCACTGATCTTGTACCCATTCACATTGCCACGATAGATAATGTTGATATTATCAAAAGTGCGCGTTACGGCCTCAGCTAAAGTCACTTCAATGTTAACTTTAGAAACAGAACCATGTTTGATCCCGGTTGGTAAGGTAATGTTATGAGACATCTTACCACTAGATAAGCTGGTTGCAGGAATGTAAACGATAATTTCATCAATGGTATCCAAGACCGACTGTTGACCATAAATTGTAATGGCCTCATGATCCATCGTAATGGTTTCAACCGCTTGATTATCCGGAATTTCACCTTCAAATCGTGTATAAATAGGGACTGTTTTATTCGGAGAAGAAACTTCAACCGTAGCCTCTACTGTTCTTGGAATTACATCTGCATTGGTTAATTTTTCACCATTTTGATTGTAAACTGCAATTTCAGCTTCTTGAGTAAAGGTAGAAGATTTACCACCCACATCAATCAAGGCCTTCACAAATGCAATTTCCTCAAGGGTTTCCTTAGAAGCAGAAATAGTTACATCACGCGAATCCAAGGTTACATTACCCAACACATACTGACTGCCCAATTTATCTTGATTGATAAATTCATAGGATAAAGCCATTGTCTTGGTTTCTTTAATACGAATGGTAATACGCGCCGTCGCAGGTTGAACAGTCGCCTTAACACGACTGGAAACACCGACTGGAACATAATCCACTTGATGCGTTCCCTCACCCAAATCACGCAAATCAAGTTCGACGGTAACATCCTCAGAGTTAATCATGATGATATCACTATAGTTACCAATCACATCCACCTCGACAGTACCTTCAATACCAATCACTTCATACATTTCTCGATTATAAATCGCATTCACTTGAACATTGGATAAGCTCTTCGCTTGAACAACAGTATCAACCGTATCTTGTGAGAAAGTTAAATACACAAGAATCGCAAACCCAAAGGCCACCAAACGTGCATACTTGGGGTTAAACACAATACGATCAAACCAAGCACTAAACCATCTAAAGATTCTACCAAAGAATTGACCCACAGCTTGATAACGCTCCGTAATCTTCTCAGATTGCCTTGCCATCGCTTCCGCAAGTTCTAACTTATCCTCAGGTTTCTTTTTCAATTCTTTATCGCGCTTCGCCATCATGTTCACCTCCTTGTTCATCTTCCACTTTATTTCTACGTGTAGCAGACTTTAAGGATTCTAAATCCGATGATTTCGAACCATTTCCATTCTCTTGTTTCATCTTTTTAAATAACTTCTTACGCTTCTTGGGCGTTTCTTCACCCGCATCTTCATTCTTAGAATCTAAGATAGAAGCCTTGCCATCACGCTTCTTCATAAAGCGCTTCTTAGCAGAGGGTTCATCATCCACTTTTTCAATACGAATTGGATCCACATTCAAACGACCCAAATTCATACGACGTGTTGTTTTAAATTCAATACGGTTTGATACTTCTTTGGCCGCATTTTGAATCAACACATTCAAGAATTCACGAAGACTCTCTTCATCCATTTCCGTTAACTTACCATTTTCAGCAACAGAGATTTGACCCGTTTCTTCAGAAATAACAATGGTAACAGAATCTGTAATCTCACTTAAACCCAAAGCAGCACGATGACGCGCACCATAACGCGTTGGTAAATCCAAAGCCGTTGTAGGGAAATATGCCGAAGCAACCGCAATACGATCCCCTTGAATAATGACAGCACCATCATGAAGTGGTGTCGTAGTTACAAAGATTGATGTTAATAAATCAGCACTCACAGAAGAGTTAATTGGCGTTCCAGTTTTTATATAATCTGTTAAAGAATGACCCTGTTCAAGTGCAATCAAAGCACCAATGCGTTTGGATGAAAGCTCCACACTCGCATTCACAAGTTCATTGATCAAACGCTCTCTTTCATTGCCACTTAAAGTGTGCAATGTCGAAAACACAGTTGACTTACCCAACCGCTCCAAAAGACCACGAATCTCTTGTTGGAAGATAATCACAAAAACCAAGACCCCATACTGAATCACAAAATCAGCCAAAGCCAAGACAACTTTTAAGTCTAAATAATAGGCAATAAAACGAACCAACACGATTAAAACGACGCCCTTAAAGATTTGGACGGTTCTAGAGTTGTTTCTTACGACCCTTAATGTGTAGTATATTAAGATCCATACGATGAGAAAGTCGACTAAGACTTTTAATGCCTGCACGATGGAACGTAATGTAAATATATTGAGTGGCATAAAAACCTCCTAAATCCATATAATTATACCATGAATCACATAATTAGCGTACTCTTTATAGAAATTTACACCTTAATTTCATCATTGTTGGATAAATCACACAAAAAAAGCCAACGCACCGTTGACTTTTTATTAACCCATTTTACCAGCCGCCGCCTCCGCCGCCGCCAAAGCCACCCCCAGAGAAGCCACCGCCGCCGCCACTAGAGCCGCCACCAAAGCCACCCCCACTGGATCCTTTAGATTCAGGAATATAGGTCATATTTGTATTCATAACTGCCATATTTCTACTTAAAGAATGCCATAAAACATATGAATTAAAGTTTGTTGTTGCCCCTTTTGTTTGATACCAATCGGGTTGTTCAATCGCAATATTTTCAAATTTTTTCGACCAAGCATCCGATAAATTCAACACATACGCAAAAGGCAAGATATTATAGAATAAATACGGCGTCTCATGAACCATCATTTCAAGTCTATTCACTTCAGTTTTTTCAATGAAACGCTTCAAACCCAAAATCTGACCATACCAACGCGAACCCATTGCAGTTCTACGGGGAATATTCGAAATTATGAAACCATTCAAAATAACAACCACAAATCCAGCCCCAACATACAACATATTCATGGTAAACATATTGCCAAATAGTTTAACCACAAACAAAATCCCAATCAAGATCACGCCCGCATTAAGATAAACAATCAGGTTCCTTAAGATACCCTTATCTTTCGATGAAGTAATCATAGAAGCCACAAAAACAACGACCACCCCAGAAATCATGGTCCCCACCATAAACGCAAGCAACGAAATACTCAAGCTCGCAAAAACTGCATAGAAAGCCGTCGCAACAATGAATCCACAGGAAACTGCATTTAACACCATCATCAATTTCGAATAACGATTGGATACTTTATCATACACCCATTGTTCTGGGTCATCTTTGAAACGCGTTGGCAACGCCGATTGCGCAAATTGAACCGATTGACCAAAATTATCATTTTTCAATTCTTGGGTTGTAACCGTTTCCCGCTTATGAAACAAACGATTAAAAATGCGCGCCTCTTCTCTTGATTCTGTTTGAATCTCTTTAACCTGAGTCAAACGAATATTATCATCAGCCAACTCCTCAATGGTTAAAAACCCCTTAGAAGCCCAATAAATAATGAGTGAAACGACATCCTTGCCCGAAATTACACCCTTATATATATAGGCAACTTCAGCCGAGTTAAACCCATTCGGCGGTTTAAATTCAACTGAATCCACCACTGGATACTTCACACCATGTTTAAAATAAGTGACAATACTAAATCCCAAAACCAACAGCGCACCGATCAATCCAAGTAAGGTATAGTCATAGTTTTTAAAACTAAAGAAACCTTCACCCAATGTCACCAAGATGGTAATGGCACCACTGGGTTTCATATCTGAATCATAACTCCCAGTAATCACTTTTGAGGATACTTCAAAGGGTAAAACAGTATTATCTCTACCCCCTTGCACTGCAACGGGCATCCCTGCTATTTCGCTTTCAAATTCAATCTCAAAGCTAAAACTACGAATCAAAAAATCCCAACGATCCCCCAACAAATTCATAAAGAAATAATCCTCATTGTTAGAAAGCTTCAAATCACGCGTTTGAATCGTATACGCATATTCAAAGGTTACTGGACCCTCCAGATAAACACCAGCCGTCCCCATACGATACACCACACCTGCCATTGAACTACTGTCTTCGGCATATTCATGGGTTGAGGAACTGAAATTATTCACAGGAAAGAAATACGTCCTATTATTATCAGCCGCATTTCCAGTAAGCCCCTCAAAATCATAATCAGAATATTGAATGGGCAGTTCCACATAAATACCCTGCATCCGCGTATTAAAAATCATATCCATGGTGGTTTCAACTTTAACCAGGCCATCATCCTGAACATACATATATACATGCATATGTTCCGCATAGAGTCTACGATTCTTCAGGTTTTCATCGTCCGCCCTTACAGGAGCCGCAAAACAAACCATCACAAAAACAAGCATTATAAATTTTAAAAACTTTTTCACACTGTTGCCTCCCTCTTATGAAACAAAAAAAGGGGGAATCCCCTTCTTTTAATTAAAATTGAATACGAACATTTTCACGTTCAACTTCATTTGTAATTTCAAACATAGGATACTGTTTGAATCCAAATAGATTCGCAACAACAAGTGAAGGGAAAGTTTCTGTCATGTTATTGTAATCACGCGCAGTTGCATTATAGTAGCGACGTGATTGCGCAATTTCAGTTTCCATTTCCTTAACTTGATTTTGAAGATCCAAGAAATTCGTGTTTGCTTTAAGATCAGGATAACTCTCAGTCAACGCAAACAAACGACTCATTACCTGATTCAATTCACCCTCAGCTTGTAACTGACCTTCAGGTGTATTTGCTGAAACAGCCTTATTACGAGCAGAAATAACAGCATCCAAAGTTTCCTTTTCATGTGATGCATACCCTTTAACAGTTTCAACCAAATTAGGAATTAAATCATAACGCTTCTTCATAAAGACATCCATGGTAGAGAACGCTTCCTTCACCAAGTTTCGAGCCTTCACAAGTCCGTTATACATTGATACGACAACAAGAGCCAACACGGCAATTACTCCAAGAACAATATAAATCATATCACATCTACCTCCATGTGTTATATCTATCATACAACGAACGCATGCAATTTACAATGAATATCCTCGTACAAAAAATTATTAAATAACGCTAGAAGTTATACTTCCAAAACGACACAAATGTTATAGACCATCCAGTGGTATTTTATAAATAATCGCAGACTCAAACGCATCACCGATTCCAGCATACATTTCAAGGAGTACATAAAGATCTGTATCCGTGAGTGCTAACCCGTTTTCAGGTTTAATTTTAAAATAAATATTGTTTTCTTCAATCTTATCTACAGACATACTATCAACTAAGTTGCGCTTTGTTTCACCACCATAGAATTGAATCAGGTTTTCGTCAAAGTCATTTTGAATATAACTTTCCACCTTACTCAAATCCGTATTTAATAACGCCAAGATTTCAGAATGGTTCAACTGCTTGGAATCTGTATTACTGAACGCATAGCTTTCTAAGTTATAACTTGTTTCACCCGGAAGCACCATTTCGGATGTATA
>WPCK01243716.1_pt1 | contig 49322 bp, 35 predicted proteins | sample 5399851 | NCBI WGS metagenome assembly WPCK01 (sample SAMN12869471, study PRJNA574797) | sludge metagenome | isolation source: wastewater treatment of pH11 | place: China:Beijing | collected 2019-05-20
AAATCACCGATGCCGGGATATGTCCGAACTGCTCCGTGACGTTTATGATTTCCTGAACGCCAACAACCACCATTTCATTGAAATGCGACGCATCTTTGCTCAAGCCGCATAGCGCTTCGATCCCGATGTGGACCTATTTAGTTGGTCGGGCTTGTCAAGTAAGGTGTAGAGTTCGATCAGGCGGTCGAGCGTCTTGATTCGAATTGCTATTAGACCTGGATTCGTCTTCTCGTGCGCCTTCATCCCCTCGTAGCCGTCAGTCAGTAACGTTTCGGACTCGGCGAGGTTTTCTTGGCCGAGAAGCGAACTGCCCAGAAGCGCCTTCGTGTGATATGTGATCCATCCGTCAGATTGCAAACGCTCCAAATCGCGAAGGGCATCTCGCAGGAGTGGTTCAGCCTCCTCATTCAATCCAACATTAAGCAAACTCCTGCTGAATTGAACAAGTCGCGCGCTATCATCTGATAGTGACGTCAAGAGGTCATTTCTTGATTCAGACAACAATTCCATGACCCGGTTTTTGTCGCTCGATTGCGCCAAGACTTCAAACAAAGCCATTGCAATCCAGGCAGATCTCGGGGTTTTTGGCGCCGAGCCCCAAGCTTCCTCAAGCAGCGGCAGGGCATCCGTCCACCGCCCCGCGTCTTTGTAGTTAATACCCAGGTTAGCGACGGAAATCTGGGTATTCGGATGTTGCCGCCCAAGTTGTTTCTCTTGGCGCGCCAAGAGCTCCTCATACAGCGGAATTGACTTGCCCAGCTGCCGACTCGACCAATACGCCACGGCGAGCGAGTTCATCAAAAATAGGGTTTCGGCGGCAGAGGAACCATGCTGCGCCTCATATGCCGGAAGCGCTTCCTCAAATAGGGGTATCGCCAACTCAATTTTGCCGAGTGCACGCCAACATTCTGCCAAGTGGTTAATCGTTGTTATTGTGTGGGCATGATTATCACCCAGACGTGATCGCAGAACCGGGAGAGACTTTTCCAACGTTGACGCGGCCAATTGAACTTTTCCTGCGGAAAAGTAGGCTATTCCGAGGCTGCTCATTGCCATGGTCGTTTCAAGGTGCTCTGGACCTAGCCGTGATTTTGATAGATCGACCATCGCCTCCATTAGTTGAACTGCTTCGTTGGCTTTGCCGCATATCCGATAGCACTGCGCCAAGTTGTGCATAGATACCAGAGTTTGTGGGTGATCCGCTCCTTTAGTAGCTTTATTTATTTGGTAGGCTTCCTCAAAGTACGGCTGCGCCAGATCGTTCTTTTTCAAGCGCGCAAATCCAATTGCCAGGCTGTTAAGAGTATTCAAGGTCTCAGGATGCTCTGCGCCCAAGGTTCGTTTACGAAACTCGAAGACCTGCTGAAAGAGCGATAGAGCTTTTTCGTATTCACCGGCTGCGTCATATGTCTCGGCGAGTTCGTGCATGGTCACGAATGTGCGTGGGTGATTCTCCCCCAATCGCTCCTTTTTTGCCTTCAGGTTTGGCTCCAACAAATGAAGCGCTTTCTTTATGTCGCCGAATTCTCGGAGCGAGGAAGCCAAATTGGTAATACTCATCAAGGTTTTCGTATCGTTTGAACCCAAAATCTGGGTCGAATGCTGAACTACCTCTGTCAAAATCTCAATGGCTGAACGGAAGTCTCTGGCATGATGATAAGTAGAGGCCAAATTGTTCATGATTGCCAGGGTAGTGACATCTACCGGCTGATCGTCCTTGCGAACGAGATCGTATGCTTCTTGCAGAATGGTCAAGGCTTTGTCCCATTGGCCATCGTATTTGTAAAAGTCGCCAAGATTACTCATACTAGTCAGTGTGTCTGGATGGGTCTCACCCAATACCCTCTTTTGAATCGAAAGAGTTTCGGCAAGGGACTGTATTGCGTCTTCAAGGCGCCCGGCATGCCTGTATGTCATTGCCTGAAAAGCCCTGGTTGTCAGGCTTTCAGGGTTTTCAGGCCCAAGTAGCTGGTTTTGGGTCGTCAATGCGAGGTCAAAGAGTTTGGCAGCTGGTTCAATCGCGCCCAAGCTCAACAAGGACGCCCCAAGACGACGATGCATTTCAGCTGTTACGACAGCATCGCCAATGCCCGAATGGGCAAGGTCGTCGGCGGCTTTCATCAGATTTGAAACCAGCGAGTTTCGCAACTCGGCGACCGTTGAGTAATCGGTGCCAGGATCCATATTGTCGAACACCGAACCAAGAACGTCATTGGCTTTGCGCGAATAGTCGAGATTGGTTTCGGCCTCTCTCCGGGCTTCCGCCTCGCTCGTGGCTCTGGATTCCTCACGCTTTTTCGATGCTTGTGCGATTAACATGCCCCAGGTCGTACCTACAATTCCGCCTGTTAACGTGAGCAACAGTAGCGCAGCGGCGATGACACTCGCGCGGTTCTTCCGTACAAACTTGCGAACGCGATAGTTGAATGAGGGGGGACGGGCGATGACCGGTTCACTGTCGAGGTAGCGGCGGACGTCGGCCGCAAAGCCCGAGGCCGATTCATAGCGTCGCGAGCGGTCTTTTTCCAAAGCCTTCATCACGATCCAGTCCAAATCACCGGCCAGAATCCGCGTCAGCCGGGAAAGGTCGGTCTGCCGCAAACTTGTAATGCTCGAAACCTGCGCGTCGGTGCTGTTCTCCAGCCGGCGACTGGGACGAACCGGATCTTGCTCCCGAATCAGCTCCAGCACTTTCACGAACCCGTGGGACTTGAGCGCCGATTCGTCCAACGGAGTGCTACCTGTCAACAATTCATACAGGATCACTCCCAAGGCATAAATGTCCGTGCGCGTGTCGATGTCCACGACATCCAGACTGGCCTGTTCGGGAGACATGTACCGCAGCGTTCCCAGAATCTGTCCGACCCCTGTCATTAACGACTGATCAGTCAGCCGCTGGTTTCCCTCGATCGCCCGAGCCAGTCCGAAGTCGATGATTTTTGGCACTGGCTTGCCGTCGACCAAACTGACCAGAATGTTGCCGGGCTTGAGGTCGCGATGGATGATCCCTTTCTGGTGCGCATGTTGCACGCCGTTGCAAACATCGATGAAAAGTTTCAGACGCTGTTCAATGCCCAGCCTTTGCTCGTCGCAGTAGTGGGTCAGTGGTTGACCCTGAATCAGTTCCATGACAAAGAAAGGCTGACCCAGTGCAGTCGTTCCACCATCGAGAATACGCGCGACGTTAGGGTGGTCCATGACAGCAAGGGCCTGTCGTTCGGAATCAAAACGGGCAATGATTTCCCTTGAGCCCGTTCCCGCCCGGACCAGCTTCAGAGCGACCTGTCTTTTGACCGGCTCCGTTTGTTCGGCAACCCAGACTTCTCCCATCCCTCCGCGGCCAAGTACCTCTAGTAGCTTATATCGGCCAATGACCTTTTCGGCCGGTTCGCCAGGCCCCGGCCCCATGGCGGATACCCCTGGATTAGTCAGCGTTGCATTCGGATCATCCGATGGCTTTGGGAAATCAGTCCCGGCAGGTTCTTGTGAGCTGTTCGTTTGTGGAGTGCTCATAGCAGAAAAGGGTGGGAGGTGTTCGGGATGCGATTCATATTGCCCACAGTATTCGATATGAATCGCTGCGCAAAATCAATACTTCAGTCCTCCCCGGAATGCAATAAAAAGAAACCCGCCTTCCCGCCCGTCAAAATACCAAGCCAGTCGGCAAAGCTGGCAATCAGAAACAGCAATATCAATTCGATTGGGCCGACTTTCGTCTAGCTACAACTCCAATGCCAAGAACGCAATCAGGTCCTGGCATCCAACCGGCCACGCCCGTTCTTGGACTGGACCGGCCGACGACCCTGTCGCAATCCCTACGTCCCGATGTCCAGCTTTGCCATATCCTGGAAATACCAGCCAATATCAGGCTCACGAATATGGTTGCGACAAACATGTCCCAGGCGTAGAACTGGCCGTGGCGGGATTGCATCACGGTGAACTCCAGGGCCGCCAGGCCGACCACAAGGCACCCTATTGGTACGGCGCCGCTGGCAACCCGCACACGGGGAATCCGAAACATCGCAAAAATCCCGATACCCAGCCAGAGCGGCACTGGCCTCCACGGCAAAGTGTTGAATTCCCTTTCCAGCCGGAAAAAGTTCAGCAGCTCGATCTGCCAGCCGGCAGCTGATCCACTCAGCTCCGCCTCATGCCACTGCGAAACCAGCAAGAACGACGCATTGGCCGCCACACCTGGCAATAGCAGGACCAGGGCAGTCCAGATTTTTCCAAACGCAAATTCCACGCGCGACAGAACGAGCCACAGACCGGTCCAGGTCACGGCCAGTTCAACAAGATCTGACAGAAAGAGAATGTTTGTTGCCAGTGTCTAATACCGATGCTCTTGCATGGCTTCCAGACTCAAGGCGGAGTTTTCGTATAGGGGCCAGAACCAGACCTGGACCGACATCGGCAGCCGCCCGGCTTCGCTCAACCGCAATGCCGCATAGCAAAACGCCTGCGCGAACATGACGGCGCAAGTTACCGGGAACTTCCCCGCGTTCCAGGCGAGAAAAGCCCCTCCCATTTTCAAATCCATCAAGCGGTCGTTTGAGGACATGGCTGTTTCCTTTTCAGAATCCGCTCCGTTTTCCTCGCTCATGCAAGCAGCAAGCCCCTTGAGACCGTTTCGCATCGTTCTGCACGCCCGACAAATGGGCTCAAGCCACTCCGTGGCTAGAATCGTCCGCGACGAATGTCCAGCTGTCCGTCGACGATCATGGCATTCAAATGGATCGTTCCATCGTTTCTCAAGCGGTGAAAGGACTTCACCTTGAACTGGGTTCCGTTTGGACCAAAGTACACGGCGTAGACTGTGATCCGCGACGCCCGAAATGTTCCACTTCCCGTCTGCCCTGGCCAAAGGTAGTAGTTCCGGAAGCCTCCAGTGGGCTCCCGCCGGACGTCAATATTCACATTGGAGTCGGTCAGGTTGCGAACACGATGTTGCCAGTCGGCTGTCTGGGCCAAACACGGGTTGTCGCTGGAAATTGAAACGATTGCACTGAGCAAGAGTGCAGGCTGCAAAAGGGAACGCATTGGCTTCTCCCGAGAATCCGGTGTTCTTTCCGGCGTTGCGAACAATTGCAACACCCCAACTCTAATCACGGACCAGGCCAGGGAGCGGACAAGGAAGCTTTCGCGCAATTTCCCGTCCAAATGGCGAGACGACTCTATTTCGGCTCCACTTGAATCCAATGCGACAAGTCGAAAACCGGGTCAATCGCAGGTCACCTGAGATATCATGACCGGGAACAGAAAATGGGCGGAAGATTTTCTGTCTTTGTCGGATATATTATTTGACGACGTCCATGGTAATGTTTCCCACTTCGATATCCGGTTGATGAAATGGAAGACAAGATTCCACCCGCCAGCGATCCTCACGCTACCGTCGCACGCCTGCCAGATGATCATTCCACGAAGCCGGATTCCGAATCGACACGATCGATTGGCCCCTATCGGCTCGTCGAAGTAATTGGCGAAGGCGGGATGGGCACGGTTTGGCGTGCAGAACAGGACTTTCCGGTTCGTCGGCAGGTCGCCGTCAAACTGATCCGCAACGAAAAGCGAGGGAGTGAACTCCTCACCCGGTTTGAAGCCGAGCGACAGGCACTGGCCATGATGGCGCATCCCAACGTCGCGCGGTTTTTTGATGCTGGAAGTACGGAAGACGGGCAACCCTATTTCGTTATGGAAATGGTCCAGGGAATCCCACTCACGACTTACTGCGATCAGTCGCGTCTGACAATAGAGGAGCGCCTGCGGCTTTTCGTTTCGGCGTGCGAAGGTGTCCAGCACGCCCATCAGAAAGGGATTATTCACCGGGATCTCAAGCCTGGCAACATTCTGGTGACAGAGCCATTTCCCAAAGCGATGGGAATTCCAAAGGTTATCGACTTTGGCCTTGCCAAGGCCATCGGCGAACACAATCGGGACATGTTTCTCACTCAACAGACCGTCGCTGGCCAGCTTCTGGGGACGCCGAAATACATGAGCCCGGAGCAGGCTGGCCTGAACTCTACCGATGTCGATGTGCGCAGCGACGTCTACGCTTTGGGGGTGATCTTGTATGAACTGCTGACGGGATCGACACCGATGGACGATCCGGCTCACTCCGGCAAGGATCTGATGGGCCTGCTGCAGGCGATCCGCGAGTACGATCCAGTCCGGCCGAGTGTTCGCCTGAAAGAACCGGCAGCCCATGTCGAAACAGTTGTGGCAATGCGCCGATCCAGCACCGCGCGACTGAATCGTGCGTTGGCCGGCGATCTGGACTGGATCGTAATGAAAGCCCTCGAAAAGGAGCGGGAGGCCCGTTATGACTCGGCATCTGAATTGGCGCAGGATGTCGAACGTTATCTGGAGGGCGCTCCGGTGTTGGCCCGGCCGCAGACCACCGGTTATCGCCTGCGCAAGCTGGTGAAACGCAACAAGGGTCTTGCAGCGACCGTTGCGGGAGCCGCGGTTTTGCTCATGGCCGCCACTGTGGTCAGCCTAGGGTTTGGACTGCGAACCAGTGCTGCGCTTGTCAGGGAAACGAAAGCACTGGACGCCGAAAAACTGGCTTCAAAACAACTGGCCGATGAACTCGCGCTTCGTCGCAGAACCCAGTTGAAAGCTGCATCACAGAGCGGCGATTGGGACAGCGTATTAAAACTGGTAGATGAACAGCTGAAGGAACCGACCGCGGATCCGGCGTGGTGGCGTTTGCAAAAGATCCAGGGGCTGCATGAGAAAACGGACTACGAGGCTGCGATTGCGGAGATCTCGCTGGCTCGATCCGGCAATGACGCTTCCAGTTGGGAAAGTCATTTGAGTCTATGGGAAGCCGAACTGCAATTGCTTACCCGACCGTCTCAAGCACGCGAACTCGTGAATGCTGCGCTGGATTCGGGATTGCCTCCAGCCGAGGAATTTTACGCACGTTCGTTGATTGCCTCGTCGGCACGCGAATCCGAAGATTGGGCCCAAAAGGCCATCAAAGAAAATCCCTTCGACCTTCGATTTCACAAACAAGTTCTGGTGAACCGATTTCTCCGCGGTGCCCATTTGAGCGTAGTGGAACACTGCGAGTATGCAGTACTTCTTTTTCCGGATGATCCGTTGATAAGGATGATTCGCGCGTTGAGCGCAGGTTTGTCAGGGAATGATGCCGGCCTGAAGGAGGTGCTTGACGATGACACCAAACTTACTGAAGCCAACAAGAAAATCATCAAGGCCCTGTGTCGCGATGCACAGGAAATCGGTTCGTTTCTCGTCAATTTTGACCGCCAGCAGCTTTCCTACCTTGTACAGGTCCGTTTGCTGGCTACGGCGATGTCGCTAAAGGGTGAAGGCTGGTTTCAGGAAATGGGTTCCCGAGATGTTAGTGGGGCCCCAGATCAGGTTCTTGCCCTCGTGACAGAAATCTATCAATCAATCACGATTGGCGGAAAAGACGGAAAACTTGCAGCCGCTCACAAAGCAGCGGAAATGGCCGCCAAAAGTGAAAATGGCCTGCTGCACTTGTACGCCGGCTATCTCTACTTCGACGCCGATGCCGAAACCGAAGCTATCGATCAAATGAAAGCTGCGTCCAAGACAAACTGGGCGATTCCCTACTCGCAACGAGATGCCCTTTTTCTGGCCGCATATATGGCGGTGCTTCCAGCTTTGAAAAATCCCACGACTGAAAATATCTCGCGATTAAAACAATTGCTGAATGAGTCGTACACCGCAGGTGTACCGATAAGCCGGTTCCCGCAATTCATTGATGTTGCGATCAAGTACGAACCGATTCTGGCCTTGAAAATTCTGGAGCAGTCGCAAGAAAACGAGAAAGGCACCGTCGATTGGCTGGTTAAATCGCAGAAGGCAGCGTTCTCGGCAGGAATGCTTGCCCGCGCAGCAGAGTATGCCAGGCAAATTCTCGAATTGGAACCCGGTCACAACATGGCGAGCGAGACATTACAGAATGTCCGCGCCGAACTGGACAAGCTTTCCAAAGATCTTGATTGACCGATGGCAGATTGTTGCCCAGTAAACCTGCCCGTAACCAGTTTCCGGGAAATTTCCCGAGTCAACGTTGATTTATGTCCGCTGTCTCGTCCCCATGGTGATTAGTCAGAAGAGCCCCGACCCGGAATCGCATTGTTATGCAGACTGACCAGCTATGACAGAATCGGAAATACTCAAAAAGGCGAAAAAAATCGCCGACCCTATCGATCCCGATGCGTGGCTGGACAATGTTTGCCGTTCCAACGACACCATGCGGGAGAGACTACGCAAAAGACTTGTCGAGAATGACCAATTGGAATTCGAGGGCACTTCTGCAGAATCGGGGAACAGGACTGGCTTCGCTACCAATGCCGGCACGAATCCGTTTTTTGCACCAGACGGCAAAGAACGCTTGGTCCCGGCGGACGAGCTTTGTAAATTGCGGCAGTTATTGCAGCCTCCCTCCCGTGCCGGCTATCTCGGGCGCCTGGCTCATTACGAAATTGAAAGTGCATTGGGAGTCGGTGCATTCGGAATGGTCGTCAAGGCGTTTGATGAGCGTCTTCAGCGAGTCGTTGCCATCAAATTCATGAATCTCGAAATGGCCTCGACCTCTCCTCCGCGCAAGCGGTTTTTGAGGGAGGCCCGTGCGGCGGCGTCCGTCCGGCACGAGAACATCGTTGCGATCCACTCCGTCGAGGAAAAGCCGGTTCCCTGGCTGATCATGGAGTACATTCCTGGTTTTACCCTTCAACAACGCCTCGATGAACTCGGGCCGCTGGAGATTTCCGAAGTTCTGAAGTTCTCGAAGCAGGTTGCTGCGGGACTCGCTGCTGCTCACTCAGCCCACCTGATTCACCGCGACATAAAGCCGTCGAATATCCTTCTGGAAGGAAGCCTGCCACACAGGGCAAAAATCACTGATTTTGGACTCGCACGCGCGATGGACGATGCAAGTCTGTCGGCAAGTGGAATGGTCGCCGGGACACCACTTTACATGTCCCCGGAGCAGGCTCGCGGCGAAACGCTGGACTACCGTTGCGACTTGTTCGGGCTGGGCTGTGTCATGTACCAGATGGTCAGTGGCCATCCCCCGTTCCGGGCAGCGAACTCGATGGCAGTACTAAAACGGGTTTGTGAGGACACGCCAAGAAGCCTGACCGAGATTCATCCCGAAACGCCACTCTGGCTCGAAAAAATCATCTTCCGCTTGTTGGAGAAACGTCCCGACGGACGTTTCCAGTCCGCCAGGGAAGTCGTCGGACTGCTTGAGCGTTGTGAACGTGCCATCGAAACCCGACAGGACTATGCGACAATGGACGGGCTGGTCGGGGGAATGGTGCTCAAGGAGCGGAAGGCTTCGCGAGTCCTGTTTCGCAAATTCTTCGACATCGGAACTGCTGCCACAGTGATTATCCTAATCGCTGCTTTCCTCTTCTACGGTCGGGAATTCAGTGAATTCGAAAATCATGCACCGGGCGGCGACGTGGCCAGCGGCGATGCAAGGACGGTCAGCCATCAGCCGGCTGAATTGACCGGCGAAGTGGAATTCCGCTTCCCGGATCCAGAAGATCTGTCCGCTGTCTGTTCAATCGATGGCAGGCGGTATCAGTGTTCGGAACTTTCCGGAAAAAGCCACTTTGCGGAAGGTGACCATACGCTCCACATCACCAGAAACGGCAGGGTGCAGTACTCAACGTCGTTTAAGGTACAAAACAGCCTCAAGACATTGGTCGAAGTGATTGATCCCGAACGTCGCGTTGCCCAAAAAGTGACTTCGCTGGGAGGAAGTGTCACCGCGCGTTACGGAGACAAGTTAATCAACCTTGTATCATTTCAAAACCTTCCCGATGGCCGATTCTGGATTCAGAGTATCAACGGAAATGGCCTTGATGACGATGACTTTCAATGGATTTCCAGGTTGCCCGAAATCGAGGCGCTGCTGGTCAGAAGCGAGATGGTCACCGATCAGACAGTTTTTCAAATCGCACAGACCAGTTCACTCAGGTCAGTGCAACTGTACCGGGCACGTATTACGAATGAATCGACAAGGCACCTCGCAAATCTGAAGGATCTTGTTGTCCTGACTCTTCAGGAGTCGCCCAATCTGAACGATGACGCGATGACTTTTATTCAACAACTCGGGCAACTGGAGTGGCTGAATCTCTCGGCAACCTCGGTTTCGGGAGCTGGCTTTGCTCATCTGACAGGCCACCTTCACTTGCGTCGCCTGACCATGTGGAGAAGCCGGGTCGATGAGGAGGGAATGAAGGCAATCGCCGGACTTGACCATTTAACGTACCTTGAGCTGGCTGAATCGCCAGGTGTCGACGACTGCGGGCTCGTTCATTTGGCGGGTATGAAGCTTCAACACCTGAATCTCCGCCACACCAGTATTTCCGACGAAAGTGTAACCGTGATCATCACGTTGAAGGAACTACAACATCTGGATGTCCGGGCCACTGGAATTTCGGCGGATGGGGTCAGAAGGATTCGCGAGGCCCTGCCGGCCTGCATAGTATTGTCGGGGGCAGCCTAGTCATGCGCGAAAACCGGATCGAGCTTGAACGTATCGATGACATTTGCACGAGTTTTGAAGAAGTCTGGAATCCAGACCTGCCGTGGCAGTCCCTGCCGGAATACGTAGCTCGTTATGAAACGGCAGGCACTCGCGAATTCGCGGAATTGTTGGCTGAAATGGCGCAAATCGATCTGGAACGACGATGGCGATTTCTGGCTCAAATCTCGGCGGATGCGCAACAGATTGAAACGTCCGCCGGTTTTGCCGCCCGAAACAAGATACCGCGATGCCAGGATTATTTGGCTCTTTTTACTGATGAATGCCAGGCGATCTCAATACGTAGAACGCTCGAAGATTGCGAACTTCGATCCCGGTTGAAGTATGGTGATGTCCCGATCCCCGGACGTGTTGTTACCGACTTTGCCCCGACCTCCCGGTACGAAAGGTACATGCCGACTGTTTCAGTCTTTTTTTCAGGGCGAAACCGTTTCACGGCACCTTTTTGCGGGACACTCCTGGTTGGACGTCAGGACGTCGAAGAACCAGATCCACCCGTCATGATTGCCCAAACGCACGGTTCGAAGCTGATTTGTGCCCCCCTCGAAGATAAGTCGATCAGTCGACTGCAGTTCACGGTCACGGTTATTGCCGGCAATTCAACAAGGATCGCCAATTCCAGTTCCAATACGTTTTTTTGCATCGGCGAAAGCCTTTTCCTGAAGCCCGGAGAGTCTCAAATCGTGCAGTTTCCGGTGGAAGTGAAACTGGGCACAACGATCATCCGACTTCGTCGTCCACTCCTTGAAGTCACCGGACAACGCGAGCGAGGTGGAAGCTGCAAATAGTTCTCCGATCTTCTTCCCCAGGTTATTCTGCCGGTTATCATGTGAAAGAATGCACACAAATCCTCACTGGCCGGATTTCCCGGGGCGGTCATGCAATCGAAATCAGATAGTGAAATCAATGACCTCTTTGAGGCCTACTTGCCCAAACTTGTTCGCCTGGCCGAACACCGAATCGATGAACGATTCAAGAGCAAGTTCGATCCAGACGATGTCGCCGCCACTGTTTTGAGATCCGTCTACAGGCGGATCAAGCTTGGCACATTCTCCTTTGACGATGATTCGGAGTTCTGGCGGTTGCTGGTTACGGTTACTAAGCGCAAAATCAGCAACAAAGTGCGACATTTCAGGACCCAATCGCGGTCGATCGAATGCGAAATATCTAATGTCGCCGATTTGCTCAAATCTGTCCCGGAGCCAACTGCCGAGGAAGCAACGGCATTCAACGAATCGCTGGATCTGCTTTACCAAAGCCTTGACGAAGTGCAACAAAAGGTATTTCAGTTGAGAATGGACGGGTGCGAATACCATGAGATCGCACACCAGATTGACATGTCCGAACGCAATGTCCGGCGAAAAATGGACGTCGTCAAGGCAAGGGCCTGCCAGATTTTCTTTGAGGATCCGGTTAGCCCGGAGACGTCAGAAGGCGACGAGCTGCTTGGTTAATGAACTTCGGCCACGCTGTCCCCGGAATGTTCTTGCCGCATCTACGAAGAGTCGCTGGACTTACGCTGCCCAAATCGCCACGCGGCGCGCGGAAATCTGGCTGACTGCCATCACCGATCCTTCAGCATGCGTACCCCATGTGATGGTTTTTCCGGAGTTATTCTTTTTCTCCTCCATTCTTGTGAACCTTTGTTCTCTTTGTCCTTCCTCTACAACGCCCAACTGACCGGCGGGAGTACATCCACCCAGTTAAGGATTGCCGAAAGGCACTGCCTCTCGCCAACACTTCGTTGGGCATTTTTACTTGCCTGAATCGCAATTCGAGAGAAAAAAAGAGACCGATTGCCGGCTGGAGTACATGATTCTCCGCGTGTTGCAGGTTCGAGTCCTGCCACCTTCATGGAAACATCGAAGGTGTAGCTCAACGGGTAGAGCAGCGAATTCTCTGGCCAAACCCTCGTCGGTCTTTTTCTTTTTGCGCCAGGTTATCGATAAGGAGGCCCCACCATGGCCAACAAAAGTCTGTTTGCGAGCCTGAAGAGCCTGTTTCCCCGCGCGGCTGCGCGAAACGAGGCCGGGGGACCGGCGTACGCGATGGATGCCCGGCATGAACTGGCACAATTCGCCGTTACCGGCTGCTTCGGCAATGTGTTCTACGCAAGCGCCGAAAGCCAGCTTGAGCAGTTGAGAAAACTGATCGAGCAGGTCGACGATAACGAGTTCCTCGCCAAACTGGCGATCTATGCGCGCGAAGAAGCCTTCATGAAGGACGCTCCCGCGGCGTTGCTGGTCGCCTTGTCGAAACGGGATACGGTCTTGATGCAGCGTGTATTCGACCGGGTAGTCGACAACGGCCGCGTGTTGCGTACCGTTTTCCAGATGGTCCGTTCAGGGCAGTTTGGCCGCAACGGGCTGGGATCGAGCCTGAAACGGGCGTTTCGCCGGTGGCTGAACGATGCCTCCGTTGAAAAACTGTTGTCCGCCTCGATCGGACGGGACCCGGAATTGCGCGATATCCTGCGTCTGGCCCGTCCAGTGCCGCGCGACAACATGCGTCGTGCCTTTTTCGGCTGGCTGTCAGGAAAGGATGTTGCGAAGTGGGCACCGGCAACTGCCGATGACCTGCCAGAGCTGGTCCAGTCCCTGATCGCCTGGCGCAGCGCGGAGACGCCTGAAGCGCAGGCCCTGATCCTCGGTGATCTGCCGGTTCGCTGGGATTTGCTGTCCGATGCCGCGCGTTCTCCTTTGGTCTGGAAAGCGATCGTTCGCCAAATGGGGCCGCAAGCGCTGCGGATGAACCTGAACACGTTGCTGCGGCAACAAGTTCTTTCAGATCCGGCGATGGTGGACTACGTGGCGGAACGTCTTGCCGACCGGGAAGAGATTCGACGGTCGCGACAGTTTCCTTACCAGTTCCTGGCGGCATACAAGAATGTTTCGCGGGACCTGCCGCAACAAATCGTGGCCGCCTTGCAAACGGCTGCTGAAACGGCGTGCGAAAACGTGCCTCGACTGAGTGGCCCGGTCGTTATCGGTCTCGACACCTCGGGATCGATGAACTCGCCGGTGACCGGTCATCGCGGACGTGGCAGCACGTCGAAGATGCGATGTGTCGATGTCGCGGCCTTGTTCGCGGCGGCGATCCTGAGGCCGAACCCGGACAGTGTCGTGATTCCGTTCGATACACAGGCTTATGAAGTGCGCGTCGATCCGGGCGACACTATCCTGAGTCTGGCCGACCGGCTTGGCCGCTTCGGAGGGGGCGGAACCGATTGCTCGATTCCGCTTCGCGAGGCAAACACGACCTTTCGCCACCGGAAATTCTCCGGGTGCGTTTTGGTCAGTGACAACCAGAGCTGGATCACCCGTCACAATGCATTTGCATCGGGACAAAATGGTTCAACGGGTGTTGTCTCGGAATGGCAGACATTTGTTGGCAATCAGCGCCGACTGGGCGTCGATTCGCCGAAACTGGTTTGCATCGACATCCAGCCCTATGGCACAACCCAGGCCCCGGATCGGAAAGACATATTGAATGTGGGCGGCTTCAGTGACGCCGTATTCAAGGTGGTCAGTTCATTCCTCGCGGATAACGCCGGCCGGTTTGTTGCGGATGTCGAGGCAGTCGCACTGTAGAACCGGCTCGAATGGCGCAGACGACGCGTCCCGGACCTTGATTCCGGGACGCGTTTTTCTTTCGTTCTTTTTTGGCGAAATGTCAGCGGCCCTGAATCGGCCAGTCCCGGGCCAATGCGGCGTCGTAGTCGCTGCGCGCTGTATGGAATTCGAGCATCGCATCGACTTCGGAAGCTGCCGCTTCAATGGCGAACTGTTCCCGCAATGCAACGGAGAGAAGATCACTTTCGCCCAGCTCGAATTTGCGGCGTTCGATTCCGGCAAGTTCTTCCGCCAGTCGCAACGATTCCCGCGCTTTGCCAAGTCGTTCCCAGGCTGCGGCCATCGCCACAAAGGCCGATTGCACTTCCGCAGTGATCTTGTCGATCGCAAATTCCCGTTTCGCAGCCAATTGCAACAGCTTTCCCTCGGCGGCACGGCTTTTCCCAGCGCCCGAGCGGCGCTGAATCGGCACATCGAGGAAGAGCCCGGTTTCCAGCTCAAAAGGGGACTTGTCGCGCTTGTCGCTGGCGGGAGCGCCGACATCCTGCGAACCGGCGATCAGGGCGTCGAGTTGCGGAAGCAGATCATTGGCCGATTCCGCCAGTTCTACCCGCAATCGTCGAAAATCCGCATCGATCACCGCGATTTCCGGGCGCGACGCAATGGCTGCCGGGATGTCAGATTCAAGTTGATGTTCCGGGATGACTTCCGGCTCCGGAAACCGCGCGAGCTTGGATGGGTCAACAATCAGCGGTTGGCCGGCGGAATCCCGGAAGTACATCGACAGCTTGATCGAGGCCTGTTCCAGCTTGCGTTGCAAATCGATGAGCTTCGATTCCCGCTCGGCAATCGCCCGCAGGTTATCCTGAAGCACTGGCGGCTCCAGATCACCCTCTTCAACCCGCCTCTTCAGTTGTTCATTGCGCTGTTCGGCAAGCGCGAGGGCCTGTTTGCCGATTTCATGGCGTTGGCCGGCGGCGACCCACTCCCAATAGATGACACTTCCGTCGCGAACAAACAGGATCAGTTGCTGGCGGATACCCGGCTGGGCCCGCTCAAGTTCATAATTTCTTTTCCACAGTTCTGCTCGCCTGTCATCGATTTCGCGATTGCGCAAAAGCGGAAGGCGCACGCCTCCGCTGAACTCGCCCCCATCATTCGTTTCGCGCTCAAGATACCAGGGCTGAAAACTGCCGCGGCCGACCCGGTATCCGCCAAAGGCATCGCCGCCATGAAATAGCGGTTGTGTGAGTCCGGCGCTATTCCGGTAAGTCTCATAAAAACCCAGCGGGCCGTTTTCGCTTGCCGCCTTCAGCCTGGTGTCAAAGGCCCCCCAGGCGGCTATCTGGTTCCCTTCGGCAATTTCGTATTCGCGGCAAGCTGCCTCGAGTAACGGAAATGAGGCGTGAATGGATGCAACAACGTCAATGACACGCAATGGATCGCCCGGCTCGCCTCCGACCTCCAATCCCGTGTTGTCTGCCTGGACACCGGATTCTGGCGATTCGTTCTCGCTGGCGGGCTCTTTTGAATAATATGCCGTTGCAACGCAATTGGGCTCGCTCTCATCCAGCTCGGCGATTGAGCTTCCCGCAGTCGGTATACTCCCACCCGCCGAAGGCTTGCCCGCCGGATCGGCCGCGGCGCGCGGCGAAGCGCATCCGATGGCAAGTGCCAGCGGAATTGAGACGGTGAGAAAACACCCTCTCCACTTCCCTTCGACAACGCGAAGTCGGCTCACGAACGCTCCCGGCGAATGACAACTGCGATAACAAGAATTATTGTTCAAATCGGCAGAGTCACCGGCAGTGTTGCGACCGGAAAGAGGTCGCACCTGTTGTCCCGATCAGGCAAGAAATGACGCGCGGAATCAGACCGTCGCAGGGCATTCATAGAATACGCCTGCACAAAGTCTATTGGCTGGGTAATTTGGGTAATCGAGTATCGGCCGATTCGCCACTCGAAACGACCGGAGGAAAACCGTTCATGTTTCGCCAGACCTCGTACCAGAGCGGCACCTGCTCCAGTAGCACCCAGCCATTGGCCCGGACGCCTTGCCGCAAGAACCTTTCGGCGGGCCAGGGCTGATCGGTCGGATCCGGCCGAACAAGAAGACGAAACTTCCCCTGACCGTCGCCGATGGCGTCGACGGAGATCACCTCGCCGCCAAAGGTACCGACGGCAACGGACGGCCATCCGGCGAACTGCACGGCTGGCCAGCCTTCAAATTGCAGGCGCACCATCCGTCCGGGTTCGACAAGCGGGGCGTCGTTGCCGTCCAGCCAAAGCTGGACCGCGCGGTCGGCGGTGTCGGGTACGATCACACAGATGACGTCCCCTTCCTTGAGAATCTGGCTGGACTGATTGGGAACAATTCGCGTGACGTAACCGTCGAAGGGCGCTACCACTTTCTGGTTTTTTTGCCTTGCGACTTTCGTTTCGGCATCGAGCAGTTCTTTTCCGGCACTGTTCAGGCTGGCCTCGGCACTGGCGACATCACTTTCCGCCTTGGCAACATCGGCACGGGCTTTCTGCAGGGTTGCCGTGGCACTGTCGATACGGATCTGTGCTTCCTGTTCGCTGGCTGCCCGTTCGCTGATCTTGCCGGCAAGCTCACTTTCGGCGGCGCGAATCGTTGCTTTTGACTTCGCGACTTTTGCTTCCGCCTCGCGATACTTACGATCGGCTTCCTGATATTTCAGTTCCGATGCGATATTCTCCTCGAACAAGGCCTTCTGCCTCTGATAATCGGCCTCAAGCTGTTTCAATGCGGCCAGGTATTCAGACAATTGCTGATTCTCCGCGTCGATCTTGTTTCGTGTCGCCTCGATAGCGGCGTCCGCTGCGATAATGACCTGGCTCTTCACCAGTTCCCAGGCGACCACCTGGGACTGACAGGACGTGACCACTGTCCTTGCGGCATCCAGGTTGCGGCGACTGGCTTCCAGCATGGACTGTGCCGCATCCACCTGGCGTCCGGAAGCTTCAAGCTGGCCTTCCAGACGCTCCAGGTAATCGACGTCAATGTCGGCGACTTCGGCGATGAGCTCTCCCTTGCGGACAAGCGCGTTCTCCACAATTCCGTCGCCCAATCGCACAATTCGTCCCTTGATCGGCGACTGGATCGCCTGTTGCCGATCGAGTGGTGCATAGGCGATGACATCGCCACTCCCCTTGACCGATTGTTGCCAGGGAAGGAACGTCGCCAGGAAAGTGCCGAGCAAGAGCATCAATAACAGGAGTTTGCCTGTTGTTCTTGCCAGCCTGGAAGAACGCGCCAGGCGCAATGCCGGAAGTGCGGCCTCGCTGTAAGCCACCGGAGCGAGCATCCGCCGCGATTTTGCATTTTCCCACACCATCTTGTCTGCTGACATCATTTCTCCCCTTTGCCGGAAAGGCCTGAAACGGTCCCCTCCGGAGAATCCAGTGAAAGTACTTTCTCAAGCCGGTCGGCAATATCCTTTCGCGTCGTACCGACGATCAATGTCCACGGCCGACCGGCACCAAGCAGATAATCCATGCAGCGGTCGATTTCAGCTCCCCCAAGAGCATCCAGTGTCCCGTCCACGACCAGCAGACCCGGCGAGCCGATGGTGGCTCTTGCTATTCCAAGCAGCCTGCATTGACCGTCGGACAGCGGCGCACCCTGGCTGGCCAACGTCGCATGAACGCCTTGCTCAAACCGCAAAATGGCATCGAGCAGCCCCAGTTCATCCAGGGTATTTCTGACATCCATCGATGTAACACCTTCGCGGTGAAGATGAACGTTTTCCTCGATTGATGCGTGAAAGATCTCATTGCCGCGAACAAGGGACACCCGACTTTGCAGGATGTCCTGCCGCAACTCCCGGGGAGAAAATCCATCGATGACCAGATTGCCCGATGACGGTTCGCGCAAACCACAAATGAGGTCGGCCAGAAGACTCTTTCCGGTTCCTGTCCCTCCCAGTATCGCCAGCGATCCCCCCTTGCCGATTTGCAAGTTGATGGGCGCGATTCCCGTCGAACCGTCCGGCCAGCTATAACTGACGTGCTTCAATTCAACGGATGCCGGGCCTGCCTCCCGCGCCGTCACGATTCCATCCACGCGCTCTGTTGGGGTATCGAACAGCATGCCGAGCTTGTCGACTGCTGCAAGCAAATCGTAGAAGCCCTCCATGTGTTTGCCAAGCTTGGCAAACGAACCCACGATAACGGCCACGATCAGTTCCGCAGCGACGAGCTGACCCAGGGTCAATTCCCCGGAGATAACAAGCCACCCGCCCAAGCCGAGCAACACGGTGCTGGCGACAGCCTGCAAGGCGAGCGCAAAGAGCACCTGCCTCATGACGATGCGAAAATGCTTCCGACGTGCATTGAGATATCCCTGGATCAGGTGATCAGCCCTCTCCAGCGCAAAATCGGCACCGCCGTCTGTTCGAAATGCCGTTGGGCATCGGGCAAGATCCTCGAGCCAGCCGGCCATGGAGTACTTGTGTTTCGACTCGTAGATCGCCGTTTTCACGGCTCCCCTGCCGACGATGAAAATGACGACTCCGATCGCTGTAAGCAGGAAAATGTCAAAACCGAGAAGCCATGGATGGTAAAAGGCGAGAACCACCATGCCCACCAGCGCGCCGAGAACCAGGGCAAATCCGTCCAGAAGGAGATGGGCCGAGATTTTCTGCACGTTGACGACATCAAAAAAACGGTTGGCCTGCTCGGGGAGGTACACGCCGTCCACTGCTTCTTTCATCGTCCTCGGCAAGCGGAATGCCAGGTCGGCTGCGATGCGGGCAAACAGCCGGCGCTGGATAATCTCCACGACCCAGGTCTGCAAGGCATTGATGGCCGCCTGAAACGCAAGAAACGTGAACAAGAGTATGGCCAGAATGATGATCGGTTGCAGGAAACGGCCAAAGGCCACCGTATTGACCAGCGTCTCGACGGCCAGCGGTGTTGCCAGCGTCAGCAACGATACGACAAAGGCGAATATCAGAACCAGCCCGATGTCGGCCGATTCCGGCCGGAACAATCGCCACAATCGCCCGGAAGGTGTGAGCTTGTGTCCATCATCGGTGCCGGCAGTGGAAACACGGGCTTCATCCGCCGCTACCAATACCGTGCGGACATGACCATCGACAGCGAACTTTTCCAGAGTTTGACCCAGCTCGTTCGCCGTTGACGTGCGCGAAACACACTCGTCACCGGCAAACAGAACACTGAATTTACCGCGTCTATACCCGTTGATTGCCATCCATTCCTTTTTGGAAGCCGATTGCGGATCCTGGCGGAACAGCACAAGTCGCCCCTGATCGCGGGCAAGGGACATGATTTCCTGGACGCTGCCATCGACGGTCTTGGTCCGCAACGACAGGCTGTCGGCGGCCTCGCAAAACCATTTCCACCATAGCCGGCCCGGTTCACCTGGCCAGGCGCGAATGACCTCGGCCAACACCCGCCGGGAGGCATTGAGTTCGAGGGCCGGATTGTCGCGCGTGAAATGCGCCAAAATGCCGGCTGCCCCGGCCATTCCGCTCTCTGACAAACTCATTGGCAACACCCCCGTCCCATTCCTTCGCGCCTACACATACGAATTGTAATACGCGACATATATTTCGTCAATTGTTTTTCGCGTTTTCTAGTTCGCAATTCGCCCGGATTCCGCTATAATTTGCTTTTGTTAAGGAAAAACTGCCCAAAAGGCCGGTTTCCGCCGTCGGATTTCGCCTGGCAAGGACAAAAAATGGCTAAAAATTCCCCCAAAAAAACAAACCCCGACACTTCCGGCGGGCCGGGAAACCACCGGCAAAACGGACATCACTGGACATTTCTCACCAACCATGCCCATGTGCTGGTCATCCTCCATTCCCACCCCGACATGGTCTTGCGGGAAGTTGCCCTGCGGGCTGGAATCACCGAAAGGGCCGTGCAGCGGATCATTCAGGATCTGGAAAGCGAGGGATTCATTCAACGCGAACGGCAAGGTCGCAACAACCACTATCGAATCATCACCCGGCGAAAGCTGCGGCATCCCGTGGAAGCCCATCGAAGTATCGGCGATCTGCTCAGGCTGATTGGCGATGGAGGCAAGGCAACCCAGCGGCAGGCAGAACCGGCGTCCGGGACTGAAAGTTGAATCCCACCACCGGTACGTTGTCCGCCGCCCTTGTGCTCGCCGGGTCAGTCATTACCATCAAATCCATGACCGAACGGCCCGGGCAAGCAAAAAATCAACAAAAAACAAAAATGCCTTCTGATCGAGTCCATCAGATTCTCGGCCGATCCTGGAGCCCCGACTCCTGGCAAGCCCTCGTTGCCAGCCAGCAACCGGTTTACCCCGACCAGGCAGCCGCTCTCTCGGCCGTCACGCGGTTGTCGCGGCTCCCTCCGCTGGTGACCTCGTGGGAAGTCGAAAACCTCAAGTCCCAGTTGGCGGATGCTGTGGCCGGCGAAGCATTCCTTTTGCAAGGGGGTGACTGCTCGGAACGAATCGAGGACTGCCGCACCGACCTGATCGTCAGCAACCTGAAAGTGTTGATCCAGATGAGCTTTGTGCTCACCTACGCCTCGAGCAAGCGGATCATCCGGGTCGGCCGGGTTGCCGGTCAGTATGCAAAGCCCCGTTCGTCGGAGACGGAGACTCGCGACGGGGTCACACTCCCCGCCTTCCGCGGCGACATCATCAACCGCAGTGATTTCACGCCGGAAGACCGGCGACCCGATCCCGAGTTGCTAGTGCGCGGCTATGAACGAGCTGCACTGACGCTGAATTTCATTCGCAGTCTGGTCGGGGGGGGATTCGCCGACCTTCATCATCCGGAAAACTGGAATCTGGATTTTTCCGATGGCGCGCCGCGGGCCGAACAGTATCGGCGGATGGTGGACTCGATCGTTGGTTCCCTGAAATTCATGGAAACCATGCTTGACCGGACCGTGGCCCAGACCCGCACGATCGATGTGTTCACGTCCCACGAAGGATTGCACCTCACCTACGAACAGGCCCAGACGCAGATCCCTCCGCGACGCACAAGCTGGTACAACCTGGGCTCACATTTTCCGTGGCTTGGCAATCGGACGCGATCGCTTGATGGCGCCCATGTCGAGTACTTTAGGGGCATTAGCAACCCGATCGGAGTGAAGATCGATCACTTGATCGCCGAACAGGAACTGGTGGATCTGCTGGATGTGCTCGATCCCGACAAACAGCCGGGACGAATCACGCTGATTCACCGCATGGGTGCGCGGAACATTGAAACCGCGCTACCACGACTGGTGAAGGCGGTCCACGATACGGGCCATCCCGTCCTCTGGAGTTGCGATCCGATGCATGGCAATACTTTCCAGACCGATGCCGGCATAAAAACGCGTCGTTTCGATGCCATAACCGCGGAACTTCAGGCGGCATTCGGCATTCATCGCCAGCTGGGCTCCCGACTCGGCGGCGTTCATCTGGAGTTGACCGGCGAACACGTTACAGAGTGTGTCGGTGGCGCCGGTGGTCTTGCGGAGAGCGACCTTCCCCGCGCCTACAAGTCAGCGGTCGATCCCCGCCTGAATCATGACCAGGCAATGGAAATCGCTTTTCTGGTCGCCGAAGAACTTTCCAGATGAACGGAGTCGATGGCGCGCACAACCGCTTCTTCGATGCCCGGCAAACGCAATTCGACTGCGGGCCAAATCCGCTTGCGCGGTGTGAAGACACACAATCTGAAGTGCATCGATCTGGATATTCCCCATGGCCAGTGGCTTGTCCTGTGCGGCTTGTCGGGGAGCGGCAAATCGAGCCTGGCCGTTAATACGCTGCTCGCCGAGGGCCAGCGTCGCTTCATCGAGACATTTTCGCCAGCAACCCGCTTCTATCTTCAGAAATGGGAGAAACCGGATGCGGGCCTGATCGACGGGATTCCAGCCGCCGTATCGCTCCAGGCAAGTGCCGGCGGCGAATCGCAATGGGCAACAGTCGCCGATATCAGCGACTGCGCCGATTATCTGCGGCTGGTTTTCTCGTTTCTGTCGAAGCTGTTTTGTCCGGATTGCCAGACCGAAATCGCTTCCTGGTCGCCGGAGTCCGCCGCACGGGATTTGCTCGATCGCTTTTCAGGCCGGCGGGCCATGATTGGATTTCGCCCCGCAAACCTGGCAGCGAGCAGTCCTGTCAATCGGCTGCTGGCATTGCAAGCAGGCGGATTTCGCCGAGTGCGGATTGGCGAGTCGGCGATGGATATTGAAAGTGCCATCGCAAAGACGGCAAACGAGAGATCTGTCGACACGTTTGATGTGATTGTCGATCGCCTTACGATCGACGTGGGCGAATCTGGCAGGTTAACCGACAGTATTCGGACTGCCATCCGGACATCCGGCAACTCGGTATCGGTCTGGGTGGAATCCGGAACCGGTCCGGTTCCCATCGATGGCCGGTCGTTTGAGCCAGTTGAATACCGGAACCGTCCGGAATGCACTTCCTGCGGCAAGGTATTTCCGCGCGTGGAACCGGCGCTGTTTGATCCCGGTGATCCTCGCGGCGCCTGCCCCGCCTGTGAAGGAACGGGCCGGATCGCCCGCAGCGGCGACAGCCAGTCGACGGATCCATGTAAAACTTGTGACGGTGCCCGGCTTAACCCGCTTTCGCTTGGCTGGAAACTGGGTGGCTACCGCTTTATCGATCTCGCCGGACTTCCCGCAGCGCGCCTTGACGCATTCCTTTCCGGCGAGTCCGTCTCCGCGATTGTCGCAGCCCGCCAGGATGACGAGGTGGCCGAAGCCCTCCGCCAGCTCCGCAAACGACTTGCCTTGCTGCATGAAATGGGTCTGGGGTCTGTGGAGTTGTCCCGATTCGTCCGCGATCTCGGACGGGGAGAAAGACACCGGGCATATTTCGTGCGGATCGCCGGCTTGTCGATCACAGGTTTCCTGATTGTGATGGATGAGTTCTCAGGCGGGCTTCATCCGGCGGACATTGAACGGTTGATCCCGCAACTGCGCCTCCTGAGGGAACGGGGCAACACCATCGTCATGGCGGAACACAATTTGCAGATGCTGGCAGCTGCCGGGCGACTAATTGAGTTGGGCCCTGGCGCCGGCGACCGGGGTGGAGAAATTGTGTTTGACGGGAGTCCGGCACAGCTCGCGAAGTGCGAAGATTCGCTTACCGGCCAATACCTTTCCGGCAAGCGGGGCTGGAACTATCCGACGACACGACGAGTGCGCCATCGCGGCACCCTTCTCCTGTCCGGAGCCCGGGGAAACAACCTTCGCTCGGTCGACGTCGACTTCCCGCTCGGAGTCCTGTGCGTTGTAAGCGGCGTCAGCGGGTCTGGCAAAAGCAGTCTGGTCCGGCACACGCTGGCGGCCGGCCTGATGCGAAAGACCGGACGCACCAATACTCCAGAACCACTTCCCTTCGATGAACTGCGCGGTGGCGATCTGGTTGACGAGGTCGTCGTCATCGATTCGCAATTTCCACCGAGAACGGCGCGGAGCAATCCGGCGACATTCAGCGGGGCCTTCGACCTGATTCGCAAGGTCTTTGCGGAAACGGGCGACGCGCGCTCGAGAGAACTGAAACCGGGGCACTTCAGTTTCAACGTCTCGGGCGGGCGGTGCGAAGCATGTCGCGGGGAGGGGTCGGTGAGCATCGACATGCAATTCCTGGCCGATATCCGGACTCGTTGTGAGGTGTGCGGCGGCAAACGGTTCGGTCCTCGGGTGCTTGAAGTCCGTTATCGCGACCGGACGATCGCAGATGTTCTCGGGATGACTTGCGACGAGGCCTTCGGGTTTTTTCGCGGACAAAGAAAGCTCCAGGCCAGGCTCCAGCAACTGAGAGAGGCCGGCCTGGGTTATCTCGCACTGGGCCAGTCGTTGTCGACGCTCTCTGCCGGAGAAACCCGCCGGCTTAAACTGGCAACGTACCTCGAACGGCGTTCGAACAAGAGAACTCTCTTTGTCGTTGATGAACCGGCGGCCAGTCTGCATCCCTCGGAAATTCCGACGCTGTTGCGGAACATGAATTCGCTTGTCGATATCGGGCACTCGATCATCGTCATCGAGCATCATCCGCTCGTTATGGCCTGGGCCGACTGGCTGATCGATCTGGGGCCGGGAGCGGCATCGGAGGGGGGAACGATTGTGGCCTGCGGCACCCCGGAACAGGTCGCCGATGCCGGAAAGGGAGAGACGTCCCGGTTCCTGAAGTCTGTTCTCTGCCATCGTCCGGCAGCTGACAGGTTCGCCCTTTGACACGCGACGACCTTTCTTCCAATATGGGAGTGGAATGCCGATTGCATTGTTTCGACTGGACACAAGTGATGGAAGAATCGGACGGGCGGACCGGCAACGCGGCGGCGACAGACCGTTACTCGCGGCAAAAGAGATTCTCGCCGATCGGCGAGCCCGGTCAGGAGAAAATCAGCCGGGGAGCGGCGCTGGTCGTCGGATGCGGAGCGCTTGGCAGCGTGATCGCGGAGACACTGGTCCGCGCCGGTGCGGGACTGGTCCGGATTGTCGACCGCGATTTTGTTGAACTTCACAACCTGCAACGGCAAGTGCTGTATACGGAGGAAGATGTCGAGGCAGTACTCCCCAAGGCCATTGCCGCGGCACGACACCTGGGAAAAATAAACTCCCAGGTTCGGATCGAGCCAGTCATTGCCGACATCGACCATCGAAATATCGAATCCCTTGTCCGGGGAATCGATGTCATCGTCGACGGGACGGACAACTTTGAAGTTCGGTTCCTGATCAATGATGTCGCTCTCAAGCGAGGCATCCCGTGGATCTACGGGGGCTGTATTGGAGCGGAAGGCCAGACAATGAGCATACTTCCCGGTGAGACGGGTTGTCTGCGGTGTCTATTGAGCGACGGGCCTCCGGCACCGGGGACTACGCCTGGCTGTGATTTAGCCGGAATCGTGGCCCCGGCTGTCAATGTCATTGCCTCGATCGAAGCGATGGAGGCCATCAAGGTACTTTCCGGAAACCGTCAAGCCATCAACCGGGGTTTGACGGTCGTGGATCTCTGGCGGAACCGGCTGAGGCAAATGGAGCTGGGTGGCCTGTCCGATCGATCCGGGTGCCCTGCCTGTTCCGGCAACTACGAATGGCTTTCAGGAACGCACGCAGCGCAGGCGACCGTGCTGTGCGGACGGAACTCCGTACAAATCAGGGGAACACCCGGTGCCGAAATTGACCTTGCGGCGCTGGCAGCACGACTGGCGGGCGAAGGCCGCGTGAGCGTGAATGACTATCTGTTGAAACTGGACCTGGGAGACTATCAATTGACCGTCTTTCGCGATGCCCGCACGATTGTTATCGGCACTGACGACATCGGGAAAGCCCGTTCTCTATACGCTCGCTGGGTCGGGAATTGACGAAGGGCCCCTTGCGGAGGGTAACCTTGCAAGACCCTGCCAGGACTGGTTTGTTACCCGGAAGTCGTGTAAAAAGGGCCGACAGCGGCCGTCTTTTTGGATTCAACCAACGGAATGAAACGAGCAAGGACAATTCGATGAAACGATCATTATGGGTCTGTTTGCTGGTTATAATGGGCGTGTCGATACCTGTCTGGTCGGGATGCGGCAAGAAAGTTGACAAGGCGGACCAGAAGGTTGACGGACTGGAAATGGAAGAGCCTCCTCTCGGGGGCGAGGCTCCGGAAAAATCGAAGTAAAGAAGAAGTGCGCGCGACTGTCGGAACCTGGGCCTTCGCAGGGTCTGCAGGTTGTCCGCCCTGATCTTGCCGGATTGAGGTATGTCGAGAATTCTGGTTATTACGGGCACGGATCAGGGAAAGGAGTTTTCGCTGGACGATGTGCTCGTATCGATCGGCCGCGACCCGCGAAACACTATTGTGCTGACGGACGACGAAGTCTCGCGCAACCATGCGTACATCAAGAAGCTCGACAATGCCTACGTCATTTCCGACCGGCAAAGCTCCAATGGCACTTTTGTCAATGACGTTCGCATCGATAAGGCCCGCCTGGTTCCGCAGGATGTGATTCGCGTCGGACAATCGTGTCTGCTTTTCGATCATCGACCTGTGGAATCGATGATCGATGTGAGCAAGCAGGTTGTCATTCGCCAGCGGCGCGGGGACGACTCCAGCACCGGCTCTCAGGTCCTGCAAACCATCAAGGCCAAGGTGGCCATGCCGGTTTATGACGACGACAGCCAGATCACGGATTCGTTCATCGACCAGCTCGAGGAAAACGTTCACGTCATCTATCACGCGGTCGTGGCAACAAGCCGGATCATCGATATCAACGAGCTGCACCAGAAAGTGCTGGAGCTGGTTTTTGAATGGACCAAGGCCGACCGGGGTTGTGTGATCCTGCTGGACGAGAACAAGAACGCGCAGCCTGCCGCTTTCCGCCAGCGGGAGAACCTGGCGACATCCGAGCCTGTTCAGGTCAGCGAGGAAATCCTGAAACGCGCTGCCGAGAATCTGGAAGGTGTGATCACTTCCGATACCGTAACCGAATCGCGCAGACGTCGCGCGGGAACGGAACTTCGCCCGGGCAGCGTCTTTCAGACCATGTGCGCGCCCATGCAGGGTCGCATGGGAGTTGTCGGCTTCCTGTACGTTGAGCGAATCGTTCAGGCAAACGAATCTCCCGCGGCTGCGCCCCAATTGGTCAAGGGGATCCGCAAAGCGGAAAAATCCGGAGGGAACTTCACCAACTCTTTCACCCTGCCCCACCTCAAGATGCTGCTGGCGATTGCCCATCAGGCAGCGCTGGCCACGGAAAATGCCATCTACTATTCCGCCATGAACCGAAACGCCCAGATGGCTGCGGTTGGCGAAACGTTCACGCAGATTGCCCATCACATTCGCAACATGTTGCAGGGGATCGATGTCGCCAAACGGAGGATGAATCAGGGGATCGACCGAAAAAACTGGGATTTGTTGCTGGAGGGCTGGCGGGAGATTGAACCGCTGACGTCGAGGATCTATGAACTCAGCCTGAATCTGCTCTCGTTCAGTCGTCCCCGCGAACCCCGATTGCAGCTTGACAGTATCAATGACTGCATCGGGGACGTGATCGGCACGGTGGAATCGAGGTTCCAGAGCAAAGGTGTCAAACTCGATTGGGAACCCAACCTTACCCTCAAGCCGTTCATGTTCGATGCGGAGGCGATCTACCGGGCTGTATTGAACGTCGTGCAGAACGCACTGGATGCCTGCCAGCTTGGATGTGTTGTGAAAATCCGGGCCACGGAACAGGACGGCAAGGTTTCAATAACAGTCATCGACAGCGGTGAGGGAATTGACCCAAGAAAGACCGAATTGATCTTTCAACCGTTTGCAACCTCCAAAGGCGAACTTGGCACCGGAGTTGGCTTGCCGGTGACACGCAAGATCATGCGGGAGCATGGTGGTGAAGTGAAAGTTTCGAGCACGCTTGGCCACGGATCCAGTTTCACGCTTGTGCTGCCCGCGAAAAGAACCAGAAAAGTGGGGGATTCCATTGCCGATGCCGGTCCCGATACGTCACATCGCCTGAAGCTGGGATTCATTGACAAATCCCGCCGGTGAGTCCCCCTGTCATTTGTCCCTCCGTTTTTTTTCGCATCAACCCCGGTACCGGTACCTGATCCATGTTCGGATACGCAGCCACCATCTTTGTCAGCGCCTTTCTCCTGTTCCAGGTGCAGCCCATGGCTGCCCGTTTTGTCCTTCCCTGGTTTGGCGGCACATCGCTGGTCTGGACCACTTGCATGCTGTTTTTCCAGATTGTGCTTGTCCTGGGCTATGGCTGGTCGCACTTCATCAACCGGCACCTCTCGCCGCGCCGGCAATGGATACTTCACAGTCTCGTGTTGATCACCGCCCTGGCAACGCTGCCGATTCGCCCGGGCGATGAGTGGAAGCCCGTCGATGGGCACATGGCAACCTGGCGACTCCTCCTGCTGCTGGCCGCCAGTGTCGGGCTCCCCTATTTTCTGGTCTCCACCACCGGGCCGCTGATTCAGGCCTGGCAAAGCGTGACGCATCCGGGAAAGTCTCCTTTTCGCCTGTTTGCCCTTTCCAATTTCGCATCGCTGGCAGCGCTGGTTACCTATCCGCTGCTCTACGAGCGATACCTGACACTGAATGCCCAGTCCTGGACGTGGACCTGCGGATTCATCCTGTTTGCCATTCTTGTATCCCTGTCCGGTTATCGATTCGTGAAGACAAGTGAATCGATGCCGGAATTTGCCCGGCGACCGGCTAAAGACAGGCCGGCGCAACGACGCTCGCGGATCGGCCTGACACCTCTGTTGTTGTGGGTGCTGTTGCCGGCACTGGCGTCGGTCACCCTGCTTTCCACAACCAACATGTTGACCCAGGAAGTCGGCGCTGTCCCCTTCCTCTGGGTGATTCCGCTGGCGCTGTACCTTCTCTCGTTCATCATCTCCTTTGACCATCCCTTCTGGTACTTCCGCCCCTTTTTCATGTTGTTTATGTGTACGAGCGTTGCATTCGGCGCTGTGGTGATGAACCAGGGTGTGGAAGCAAAAATGCTCACGCAGATTATCGGTTACTCAGCGCTCTGCTTTGGGGTCTCGATGTGTTGCCACGGAGAACTATCGAGGTTGAAACCGGACCCGGAGCACTTGACGTTTTATTATCTGCTGATTTCGATTGGCGGAGCGCTGGGCGGTGTTTTTGTCGCCATCGTGGCGCCGGCCATCTTCGTCAATTATTACGAGTTTCCGCTTTCAGTGATCGCCGCACTGGCTGTCGTGCTGATCGCCTATGGCTGGCAATTGTTCAGCAAGCTCGACGAGAAAATTCGCATGGTCGGCGAAGGCAAGATTCCGGCATCGATCGTCGGACGGCAATGGCCGGGAGTGCTGTTCTTTGCCCTCAGCCTGTTTATCGGGATGATTGCCGCAGGTATTACCGGGATTGCAACCTGGAAACTGATCCGCGACGACAGGGCCGAGGAAGTTCTGCTGCAATGTCGCAACGAATATGGAACGCTGACCGTCGAGGAATGGGAGTACACGCGGCAGTTGACGAACGGCAGGATCAAACACGGTTTTCAGTACAAGGACGACCGATGGTCGCGCACGCCGACGTCCTATTACGGTCCTTCCAGCGGTCTGGGGGTTGCTGTCGAATACCTTCGCGAAAGCACTCCGCCTCCCCCCGTCGACCGGATTTCCTTTGGCGCAATTGGTCTTGGCGTCGGAACGGTTTGCGCGTGGTGCGAGAAAGGGGATTTCATCTGTTTCTACGAAATCAACCCGCGCGTCGTCGATATAGCCCGAACCTGGTTTCGATATCTGGCCGAGTCGCCGGAGGAACCGGTGATTCGCCTGGGAGACGCCCGCATTCAGCTGGAAAGGGAGATCGAGGAAGGGAATTTCCGGCTCTACGACATCCTGGTGGTCGATGCTTTCTCCAGCGACTCCATTCCCGTTCATTTGTTGACTCGCGAGGCCATGCAAACCTATTTGCATCGGATGACGGACAGGGGTATCCTGTGCATCCATACCTCAAACCGGTTCTTGCAACTGGCGAACGTTGTAAGGGTTCTTGCCGACGAACAGGGAGTCGACGCCGTTTTTGTGGATGACGATACCGACGACAACGCTGTGGACAGCTCGTCCTGGGTGCTGGTCAGCCGGAACCGGGAATTTATCGAAGAGATGAAGTTTCTCGGAACGGCAGCGGAGTGGCCGGATGAAACCAGAGTCGCTTTATGGACAGATGACTATTCGTCCATTATCCCGTTGATCAAATGGGACTCCGGAGACAACTGGTGGGATGCCGTCCTCGATACGATCGGCCTGACGCCAGAGTCGTAAACAGGAACTCTGCAAGAGTTTTCGGGTTATTACGAATACAGGCCCCTGGTTTAATGGGGCCACTTTCCTGTTAAATCCGGAAAAACCTGACCCCGCCGCTGAAGATTCCAAACCCGCCCGCACCACGACGATTCTAGAAGTTGCGGGGTTTCCAGCTTGCCTTTGGCCGGGCAAGAAAAAAAAATTGCTGGAACGCCGCAATCGGAAAGATCGGATTTGCGGATCGGGCGTTGCGATGATTGGTGAACGTATCCTTGTAACAGGTGCCACAGGATTTATTGGTGCCAATCTGGTAAAGCGACTGGCCGTCAACGGTTTGGATGTGACTTGTCTGGTCCGTCACCCCCCCCGGGCTCAACACCTCGAGCGCCAGGGCGTTCGTGTTGTTGCCGGGGATATCACCGGCAACCTCGACGGCCTGACTGAAGCAGTTCGCGGCAAGGATACTATCTTTCATCTAGCGGGCCTGACGACGTCGCTGCGCTCCGGTGAGTTTATGCAGGTCAATACGCGGGGAACGGAAAATGTTCTCAACGCCTGTGCCCGGCAGAGTTCTCCTCCCCTGATGATCCATGTCTCCTCCCTGGCTGCTGCCGGCCCGGCGACAAAGCGCCAGCCCGTATCCGAGGAGGGACGTTGCCATCCGGTTTCCGATTACGGCAGAAGCAAGCTCTTGTCGGAACTGGTGTGCCGCCAATATGCGGACAAGCTGCCGATCTCAATCGTGCGACCGCCTGTTGTTCTCGGCCCGGGGGATCGCGCTGGCCTTTCGCTGTTCAAGTCGATTGAACTTTCAGGGTTCCATTTCGTGCCCGGATACAGGAGACACCGTTTCTCCGTGGTTCACAGTGACGATCTGGTCGAGGCCTTGATGGCCGTTGCCGGACGGGGAAAAAGACTCGATTCGGTAACCCGCTCGCAAGGAGTCTACTATACCGCCGCAGACGAGAGTCCGACGTTCGGTGAACTTGGCCGACTGGCGGCAAGGGCCCTTGGCACGCACGCCTGGGTCGTGCCATTGCCCTGTTGGGGAGTGAAAGTCGCCGGTGCCGTTGCCAGCGGCATCTCGCGCGTGTTCGACCGCCGGCTGGTCCTGAATTCCGACAAGGCGCGAGAAGCAACGGCCGGGAGCTGGATATGCTCCAGCCAGAAGCTCCGCCGGGAAACTGGCTGGCGTCCAAAAGCCACGCTCGCAGAAAGGCTTGACGAAACCGTTCGCTGGTACCGGGCCCAGGGGTGGCTGAAGTCTTCGAGAAGGCGCGAAATCCTGCCATATCCTGAACTGCATGCAACGGATTGGGAACGGCAGCGGGTTACCCCGGGCTAGAGGACCATTGAGCGAGGTTCTGATCATTCCCGCAGATCGCCCCTTGCGAATTCTGAACCTTTGGCCCCGTGAATTGTCCAATTCGGGGAAAACTGCCCTCTGGAAACGGGGGGGCGAAACGACTATAAATTGAGACGCCAGACGGCCAGATCGATCCCTGAAAAGAACGAAAAATGGCCGGATCAAGACACATTGCCGAAGTGGCGGAATTGGCAGACGCGCATGATTCAGGTTCATGTGCCTTTACAGGCGTGGAGGTTCAAGTCCTCTCTTCGGCACTGAGAATTCCCGGGTTTTCCTTTCTTTTCTGGCGGTCATTTAACGTCCCGGATTTCGCTGTGCACGCGATGTACACGGCGGGCTCTGTCCTGATGCTGCCGCCAGCACTCTTTTTGATGGAATGATTCGTCAATTGCAACGCAATTTCGCGAATCCGGCGGTAACGTATTCCAGGCGCAGGCATCATTATTCCCCCGGGCCTGCTGGTGCCGAACGCCTGACGCCAATCCCTGGAGATTATCAAGTGAATTCGCAACCGACATTCACCGGTTTTCCGTCACGATGGAGATCCTTGTTGCTTTGCCTGGCGATCGTGGCGGTCGCTGCTGTAACCGCTGCATTTGCATTGCCGGGCCGATTCCTGAATTCGGGGTTTCAGGCTTTTTTTGGGCAACAGGAAACAGCGAAAGGGGATACAGATCGAAATACTGCCAATTCCGTCGATCTGTTCCGGATGTCGCTCTCGGCTTTGCAGGAAAAAAAGTACTCCGAAGCCGTCTTTCTTTTTCATGCCGGGTTGATCCGCCTCAAGCTCGATCGCCACTTTTTCGCACCGGTCGATGAGGCGGGCAAGGAACTTGAAAACCGCATGATTGCAGAAACATGGAACTTGCGTCCCTATTTTGAGGCCGTCGCCTGTCAAAACGCTTCCGACCTCGCGGAATCGATTGCCAAACTGAAAGCGTTTCAGCCGGAAGCAGGAAACGGCTACACAGCGCCCTGGAAATCGCAGAAGTCGTCATCGCCGGAGTTTTCAAAAACTGCCTCTGAGCTGGTCGCCTGCCAGATCGTGCCGCTTGAAGACTTGCATAAACTGGTTTCCAATGAAGATTGGCGAAATGCCTGGTTTGAACTGAAAAAAATTGAGTCGCCGGACGTCATGCTGGAAATCCATGGCACGGCGGCTACCCCGATGTCGCGTCAGGAAACAGAATCTCGCGTCGCGGAGCTGAAAAAGACGCTGGAGGAAATATCCGGCACGCTGAATATCGATATTGAAAAGTCTCGCGCGGTGGCCGCAAGCCGCGCTCGTCAACTTCTTGATCCCGAGGGTGCCATGTCGAAGCCCGCGATTGATCCCGCAACCGGATTTAACTTGCTCACCGCGGAGGAAGCCCGAATCATCGAGCGCAAAGGAACCGAGTATCCTGGTACCGGCGAGTTGCTTGAAAACAAGGAAGCGGGTACGTACATTTGCCGTCGATGCAACGCTCCCCTTTTCCGGTCAGCTGACAAGTTCGAGAGCCATTGCGGCTGGCCAAGTTTTGATGATGAAATCCCCGGCGCAGTCCGGCGCAAAACGGATGCGGACGGTTACCGCGTCGAAATACTCTGCGAAAACTGCGGCGGACACCTCGGGCATGTGTTCGAGGGCGAGCGGATGACGGCCAAGAACACCCGCCATTGCGTCAATTCACTTTCAATGCGATTTGTTCCCGAAGGTGAGGCGATCCCCGATACGCTGAAGCCTTCACCTGACGACCGGAACAAATAAGAGCCGGTTACCGGAAACTCACTGGCTAATGCCGAAAAACCATTTCGCGTGGTGGCTCACAACCCGTATTCTTCCCTGTTTCCGACCCGGACTCTCACCAGCTTCGGCTGGCCGTTGCGAAAAATCTCCACGTCAACAAGGGAGCCAGGGCGGGTCGTCCCGATCAGACGGTACAGCATGTTGTGCTGCCTCACTTCTTGTCCGTTCCAGCGACGGATCACATCGCCTACTCGAAGATCAGACCGCCAGGCGGGACCCGTTACCGGAATTTCCGTCACGATGGCCCCGTTAAGATCGGGCAACTTCTCCCGAATCATGTCATCATGAACAACGGCTCTGGGATCAATTCCGAGGTAACCCCGCGTAACCTTCCCCTCATTGACGATTTGATCGAATACAAACTTCGCAATCGAACTTGGAACGGCAAAACTGATTCCGAGAAAAGTCTCGCCATAGATAAAGGTATTGATGCCGACGACTTCGCCCCTGGAATTGACCAGAGGCCCGCCACTGTTGCCGGGATTGATCGCCGCGTCTGTTTGCAAGTACTCATCCTTCTTTCGCAGTTCCGATCCACGTTCCTTGGCACTGAGAATGCCGGAAGTGATTGTTTGATCCAGGCCGTAGGGACTCCCCACAGCCCAAACCATGGAACCAACTTCCAGTGCATCGCTATCCCCCCATTTGGCAGGCAACAGGTTGTCCGCACGGATACGGATCACTGCGAGATCGGATGTCTCATCTTCGCCAATGACCTCGCCCTGATATTCCCGCCGATCTTCCAGACGGACCTGGACTGTTCTGGCGTTTCGCACGACGTGTGAATTCGTCAGGATGTATCCGTCCGCTGACATGATGACTCCGGAACCCTGTTCATTCGAAGTCATCTGGGGATGCGGGAATTCGCTGCTGTTGACAAAAATGCTGACGACACTGGGACGAATCCGGTGCGCAACCATCTGAAACGCCGTTGAAAGGTCATTCAAGGGCATGTCGTTGAGGTAATTTCCGGCCTCGTCATAGCCAGCGCGGATCTTCGCACTGGCTGAAGCGTACTGGTACCGGCTGACAAGAGCAGGACCCAGAAACCATGCAAGGCCCACCGCAATCATCCCGATTGACATCACGCCAAATCCGCCAAAGACGCCGGGACCCGGGTTCGAAAGCGATGCCGCCTGTTCCCTTTGCGGCGGCGCGGTTGAATCCGCTTCAAAAACCCCCACCTCGTCGACAGGGCTTTCGCGGAAGGATCCAACTTCCCAAACACGGCGATCCGGCCAGTGCGGCCGGTTATCTTCATATTCCATATATGCAAACCGGTGTTTTCGTCAGGTTGAGACAGCCATGACTTGAGAGTCCACAATGTCACATTATAGACCGCAGACGGATAAAAGAGAAAATCCCCGGTTTTTCCCCGGCGAAATCAGTGGTTTGAGCGGTGCATCCGCGACCTGGTCTAGCGGGTGATTCCGAAACCGGCACTCAAGCCATAGAAGCCGGTGTTCGCGTCGGTTTCCGACGGCGTACCGGAGTTGGCCCAATATTGTGATTCAAGGGCAATTCGCGCGAACATTGTCTGGCATTTCGAAAGCTCAATATTCCATTGAAGTCCGAGGTACATTTCCAGAACCGGCAGCGACTCGGACTTCCCGTCCCGGAAATAACTGCCTGTGTTCATCGATGTGACGCTGTGATCGCGCCGGCCGAAAAGCAGCGACCCGGACATTCCCGACTGCAACTCCAGATCCGTGTGCCCCACCGGCCGGAAATAGTCGATGCCCAGTTGCGGTCCAAGCGCCTGAAAATCGTTGAAGCTGCGAAAACGTTGAGGCAAACCGGCAGCGGCGTCAAGCCCGGCATCCATGACCTGTTGCAGGATCACATGGCGAATCCCCAGGGAACCGCGAACGACCGATACCAGGTTCTTCTGATCCTTGTAGAACGCGACTTCCGATGAGCGGATCTTGATTTGTTGTCTCGTCGAAAGAACGTCACCCGGATTGGTCGCAGCCAGGCGAATTGACCCGGCGCCACCGTCAAACAAAAAGCGGACCTGGCCAGTCGATACCCCATCCGAAGTGAAACTCTGTTCGGCGGTCTCGTCGTTGTACCGGAAGAACGAAAATCGGACACCGGGTCCTGCATTGGTCTCAAATCCTCCATGGACCCTGACTGCGGTATCGAATCCGAAATCTGCGCTTATCGGATGAACGGCGCCACTTTCGTCGATCAGGATGGCCGGGTTCTCGGAGAATATTGGCTCGATGAACAGGACATTGGCGCCTGCAAACCAGAAGCCATTCGAGAGAATCGCTCGCGGCGAATCATATCCCTCCATGTGGCGTTTTTTGTCCCCCTTCGATGGTTCCGAAAACTGGTCCCAGAACTGCTCGCGGCTTCTCGCGTCGTACACTCGCTCGCTCGTTTCGCCTGCCATGACCAGATTCGATGGAAGCTCAAGATACGTCTCGCCGGATTGAACCTGCTGTGCGGGAGCTTCGCCGGATCCGGGCATGCGACCATAAAGCTGGTCCAATACGGAAACGGGTTCGGAGTTTTCCGAACCTTCCATTGACGCATAAGTCCGCACCGGGTCAGGACTGTGTTGCACAAGGAGCCCGGCCGGCTCTGGTCCCGTAGTCCCTGCAGCTGGCGAAACTCCGGCGGAGTCGGATGCATTGGCAACGGGAGGCCGTTCGGCGATCGTCTGCGAGCTTGCAAGTGCAAGATCATTGCCGGCAACCGGGCGCGGATCCGAATTCATGACGTCCGGAATGCGCGGTGCCGGCTCGCCCACCCGGCTGTCGTAACGACTCCGGACCGGTTCGGACGAATCCTGTTTCGCCGTCACCAGCGATTTCTGATCCGATGGGACCTGTTCCGCGGGAGGTAAACGCCGGATTTCACGAACAAAGAATTGATTGGTCTGGCCTCCAGGTATGACCCTGTCGACAGCAGGCAACGTTGTTTGTTGCCAGAACGGGCCCGCGACCAGGCTATTGGAAAACAGCAACGATGCCAGCAACCCTGTTGAAAGCAGGGACCTTGAAAATCCCGGGTGCGAGCATCGTGTTGTCTGCTGCCGCCTGTCCATTGCCCCGAAATCGTCCATGAAAGTGATCGTGAGGCGCCCGCAGTATCCCACTGCCCGCTGAAGAAAACGGGACTATGGCCCCTGGATACAGATCGACCGCTCCTGTCGGAATAAAAATAATCCGCGGCACAAATGGGCATTCTTGCCGGACGCGTATGGTCGGGCCAATACAAAAAAACCAGGCAGGCGTTACAGCTTGCCTGACCGTTCATCCTGCCGAAGAGCCGGCATCCGATTCCGGCTTGTCGTCTTCCGTCCCGAGAAAGCTCTCGAGTTCCTTGTGCTTGCCGAGTTCAGTCAAAAATTCTTCAAGTGCCTGCCTGTCGGCATCTGTTGCTTCCGGTGCAGCCGCGGCATCCTTGAGCTTCTGCAGTTTTTCGAGCATCGATCTGGCTTCGGCTTCAATCGCGCCCAGCGCCACGATCCGGTCCTTCACTTCGAGAAGCACGTGTCGCATATCGCCATTGTCTTCCAGGCGGATTGCGAAGCGTCGATACTGGTTCAGCGCGTCCAGCAACTTGCCGGATTTTTCGACATCCATTATCGAGTGAAGTTCGCGAACTTCCTCTCGCTCCAGGATACCGACACCGCGGCGGATGCGGTTCATCATGAGTTTTCGCCTTGCCTCGTCGTAACCGTCTTCGGCCCGTTCTTGCAGGCCGGCATCGCGGCTGTTATCGAGGACGCGATTGTAAATGTCGCGCGCGGTCGCCCATTGTTCGGGCTCGTCCGATTGCAGGGCGGTATCTGCCCTGGCAAGCATCGCGAAATAGTCCCTGCCGAAAGGCCAGTAAATGCCGAGTAGAATCAAGGCGGTCACCATGGCCAGCCCCCCGACAATAAAAGGAATCGACTGGGTTAACGGCATGTGATTTTCCGGGTCGCGTTTCGGGCGCTCTTTCCGGATGCCAAGTGCCCGCCTGGCCTCAGCCCTGTCGGCATCGGCCCCCAATGCGCTGAAACCTTTCGATATTTCGCTGGCGGCGGAAACCCGTTTGGTCTCGACGCTGCTGATCTGTTCGAGCATCAGGATAACGGCGCGGGCACTATGCGGCCGCGATGCAGGATTCGGATGAATCAGCTTCCGCACCAGCTTGTCGAGCCACGCCGGGCAGTTGGGAAGGAGCGAGGACACCGCCGGAACATCAGGTTTTTGCTTGTCGCGAATCAACTGCGGCATCGCCAGAGGCTCGTAGGGCAGTTTGCCGGTCAGCATCTCAAACATGATGATGCCCAGTGTGTAAAGATCCGACTTGGCGGTCGCCCCCTGCCCTTCAAGCTGTTCCGGTGACATGTAGGCAGCGGTTTCCAGGGAAGCCCGTTTCGCGGAATCCCAGCGCCGTTTCCTCGACCGGTTGAGCCTCAAATCGGTTGCGTGGATCCGGTTTTCGGCATCGACAAGCAGCTTGTCCGTAGTGAGCTTGGAGTGAATGATCTCCTTCTGGTGCAAATATTCGAGAAGGCCGGCTATCTGTCGCGAGAAATCAATGACGAGATCGATAGCCAGCCGGCCGCGGCGGGCCAATAGCGCCGCCAGGGACTCCCCTTCAACGATTTCGTGGGCAAAGAAAACCTGGTCCCCCTCGCAACCAGCACCCAGCATGGGAACCAGATTCGGATGTTGAAGCCCCTTTAGTATCTCAACTTCTGCCGAGATCTTCATCAGCGCCGTTTCGCGAGGCACTTCCGGAGGGAGCGTAATAAACTTCAATGCCACCGGGCGCTGTTGTTCGACCTGCAAGGCCCGGTAGACATTGTGACGGCGGTGCGCGCCAAGCTTGTCCAAAATCTGGAAAGGGCCGATACGGGTGTTTTCCACCTGAACGCCTGCGAGGAAAGGATAAACGGAAGAGGAGTGAGGGGCATACTCAAATAAATGAAATGCCCGACTCAACCATGATAGCCAGGCGAATACGGCTTGTCGCCACCCGAATCACGGCCGCATTCGCGTCCATCAACTCGCGGAGGGCCCTTCACCCCGGTGTTGACGACAGTATTCGTAAATCGCCATCGTCGCCGCCGATGCGACATTGTAGGAAAGCGGTCGGCCGTAAACCGGTATTTCAAGCACGCCGTCGAGGAGTGCCAGTTCTTCGGCCGGGATTCCATTTCTTTCATGTCCAAGCAAAAGGGCAATCCGGGTCGGAAAACGAAAGTCAAACAGCGACTCCGACCGGGTAGCCTGTTCCAGGCCTGCCAGGAAATAGCCCTCCTCGCGCAACTTTCTGAGGACCGGAATCAATGCGCCGCGCGATTCGACCTGAACATATTCTGCGGCATCGCGGGCGACTTCCGCGTCGATCGTAAAGGGCCTCTGGGCGATCACGCGGCGAATGCCAAAGGACCCTGCCACGCGGATGATCCGGGAAAGATTAACCCGGCTTCGCAGCGCCGGGACGATCAGGACAATTTCCCTTTCCTCGGCGAGCGGGCTGGGTGACTTGTGCCGAAGATGTTCAAACGGGGGATTGTCCACGTGAACTGGTCCAAATTGCCTTTCGCCTCACGCGACGGGTTGTCCAATGCAGCCAACAGTCCGTGTGGGACCGATCAAACGACGGTCGTTCAGGTTTTCTTCAATCGCCGCGCACGCCATGGCTTCATTCGTTTCAAGGCTTCATCGATAACGACCGCCGCCAGAATAACCACGCCGACAATCGCCAACTCCAGCTGCGAGGGAATTTTCCACAGAACGATGAGATTATAAAGCGTCTGCATCAATGCCGTGCCGACAATCACGCCAAAAATACCCCCTTCTCCACCTCGCAAGCTGCATCCCCCCAGCACCGCAGCGGCAATCGCCCAGAGTTCAAAAAAGTTGCCGAAGCTGTAAGGAGCAACGGAACTGTTGTCCAGCAGGAACAGAATGCCGCCAAAGGCCGCGAGCCCCGAACAGATCACGTAAGCCAGGATCTTGTTGCGATCGGTCTTTACACCCGAATAGCGGGCAGCCTCCTCATTCCGGCCAATCGCCACCATGTAACGCCCCCATATCGTCATATTGAGCAGCACGATCGCGGCTATCATCACCAGCAGCATGACAAAGAACGGCCAGGGAACGCCAAAACCGCCGTCGGCACCAGCGCCAAGACTCAATTTTCCCAAGGCGAACCGGTTTAGCCCCGGATAGTCATTGCCGAGGCCTACCATCTGGTCACTGGCGAGCCAGCGACTGAAACTCCGAAATATGAGCAAGCTGCACAAGGTCACAACGAATGGCTGCAGGCGAAGTCGGGTTATCAATAATCCATGAATCAGTCCCAGCAGGATTCCCGAACCGATAACGGCAATAAATGCTACGGGGAGACTGACCAGGGCGCTTCGCACCTGGAGAATGGCAAACCAGCTTGTATCGACATTGACGTTTTCGGCAAGCTGCACATCGAAGCCGCTATCCACGGCAGAGCAAGCGGAAACCTTGCGCTTCACAAGCCCTTTCTCTGTATGAAGCAGCCAGATTTCGTCGCCGGCAGTGAGCTTGCAGCCTCCGGATATCCGTATCGAATCCGGGCTGGCGCCGACGACCGGGACAAGTTGGGTCAGAAATCCGGCTTCGTCGTCGCGGGAAAAACCGCGGTCGAGAACGATTCGGGTCCGGCCGATTCCCTCGTCGGACAGCGAACGAACCCTGGCAATCATTTTCTCCGCCTTGAGACCCCGGTCGAAATAGACCGCGCTCCCAACCGGGAAGTCCGGCCTGCCGGCGACCACTGCCTCACCGGCAACGTTCGCTGAAACCAGGGGATACTCGTTGTACGGAACATTCCGTACTCTGAGCAGAATGACCAGCAGGCAAGCGGAAAAACAGACCACCGATCCGATCGACAGATCGATCCCGGCAGTGATGATGACAAACGCGACCCCGATCCCGAGAATCCCGTAGAGAGCCGTTCGCCGCATCAGATTTTCAATGTTGCCGGGCTTTAAAAACGATTCACCGGTGAAGATCGACATCAACACCCACAAAACGACCAGCAGAACCGTGATGCCGGCAATCTTGTACAGGCCAGGAGGGATGTTTTTCATCGGGTCGTTTCCTGAACCTGTTTCTGACTGTTTTCACCGGTGGTTGCCAGGCGCATGATGGCCTCTTCCCCCAATTCATTTCGCGACAGCTCTCCGGTAATCGCCCCGTCGCGCATGACCAGCACGCGGTCGCTCAGGCCCATGACTTCCTCAAGTTCACTGGAAACGAACAGAATCGCCATCCCCTCCCCGGCAAGCTCATCGATCAGCCGGTAAATCTCCTGTTTTGCACCGACATCCACTCCGCGGGTGGGTTCGTCGAGCAGCAGGATTTTCGGATCGGTATCCAGCCATTTTCCGATCACTACTTTTTGCTGGTTCCCGCCGGAAAGGGCGCCGGCAAGCTGATCATGTCCGGAAGCCCGGATACGCAGTTGCCGAATCCGGGTATTGGCAAATGCGACTTCCTGATTTTTCCGGATCATCCCTGCCGTGGAATACCGTTTTCCTCCCAATTGCGGCAGCGAGTTATTGCGGGCAACGCTCCAGTCGAGCAGCAAACCGTGTTGCTTCCGGTCCTCCGGCACGCAAGCCATGCCACGGGAAATGGCATCGCGCGGCGAATGGATTCTTCGGCTCTCGCCCCCTGTTTCAAGGATGCCGGCAAGTGGTGGCTCGATTCCGAAAAGTGCATTCATCAACTCGGTCCGCCCGGCCCCCACGAGTCCGGCAATGCCGACGATCTCACCGGCGTGGACACAAAAACTGTTTTTTCGTCCTGGCCATCGGGTTGTTTCCAGTTCCTTCACATTCAGCCGGACAGGCCCGCGCACATGGGGAGTACGTGAATAAATCCTGGAAATTTCCCTCCCGACCATCAACTCGACGATCCGGTCATGGGAAATGGAAGCACGATCGAGTTCCCCGGCGTTTTCGCCGTCGCGGAGCACGACGACGCGATCGGCGATGGCCTCAATTTCCCGCAGACGATGGGAAATATAGATAATGCACGTCCCTTCCCTCTTCAGTTCCCGAATGACCTGAAAGAGCTTGTCAGCTTCACGGCCGGAAAGGCTGGACGTCGGCTCATCCATAATAATAATTCGCGCATGCACCGAAAGTGCCTTGGCGATTTCCACAAGCTGTTGCTGGCCGACGGCAAGTCGCGATACGACTGTCCGCAGTGGAATATCCAGTCCGACCTTTTTCACCAGTTGTTCGATTTCGGCGAGCCGCCGTCCGGAGTTGATGAATCCGAACCGGGATGGTTCATGTCCAAGCAGGATATTGGCGCCAACGTCGAGGTTGTCGCAAAGATTCAGCTCCTGATGGATCAGGGCAATGCCATGACTTTGCGCCTCGCGCGGGGAGTTGAAAACGACGGGATGGCCATCGAGAAAAATCTCGCCGGCGTCGGGCGTTGTGACCCCGGCCAGTATCTTCATCAGAGTGCTTTTGCCCGCGCCGTTCTCACCGACCACGGCAAGCACTTCACCGCGTTGCCCGGTCAGTGCCGCGTTTCGAAGCGCCTGGACCCCTCCATAGGCCTTGCAAATACCCCTTGCCGCCAACAAGGGATGCCCGTCGACGCCGGGCGACCGCGCTTTCACTGGCTCCCCAATCGCGCCTTCAACTCTGCCTCAAAACTGTCCACATTGTCTTTGGTGACTTCGATGGCAGTCACGGGCAGGTATTTGGAATCGGGAATTCCTGCATCTTCTCCGCGAATGATTTTCGCCAGGACTTCCACGGAACGATATCCGTATTGATAGGGGTTTTGCGAACAGGTACCGATCACGCTGCCGGCGCGAACTCCCGCCAGCGTCTCGTCGGCTTCGTCAAAGCCGGCAACGAGAATGTCGTTCCGCCCGGCTTTCTTGATAGCGTTCAGGCAGGCGACCGGGTTGTAAACAAACAGTCCCACAAAACATTTGACGTCCGGCCAGGCGTTGATGGCATCTTCCGCCTTCTGCAACGCAACCTGTTGCTCCCCGCCATCAGTGATCGTGGCGACGATGGTGTAGCCGTTCCCGGAAATTTCCTGCTCGACTTCGTCAAACCGCGTGTCGTCGACAGAGCGGTCGAGCAGTTCGTCGATCACGCCCTGCCGCCGCTTGCGCGCATTGTCTTGTTGAAGCCGGCCCACACAGATAACGAGTTTCCCGCCATCGGGCATCGCCTTTTTGACCATCTTGCCGATCGCCCGCCCCGCCGCGTAGTTGTCGACACCAATGAAAGCCAGCCGATCCGACTTCGGAGAATCAGAATCGTGGCAGATCATGGGGACCTGGCGGGCCCATGCATTCAGTTGTTCGACCTGATTCTCCGCATCAAGCGGACTGATGGCCAACCCGTCAATTCCCGATGTCAGCAAATCCTCAACCACCTGTTTCTGGATATTGACGCTGGCCTCGGAAGGGAATTTGACCTCGACGTCGACGTTAAATTCCCGGGCGGCGTCCCGCGCGCCTGCGGCCGCGATGTCCCAGAAACTGGCCACCTGGTTGGTCACGAAAGCGATCCTCAGCCGGCGATCCTTTTTGTCCGGATTCTGCGCTCCGGAGGCATTATTGTTTGCCGGCGTCTCGTCGTCCCCTCCTCCGCAGCCTGGCATGCAAAACAGCAGAGAGCCGAGGATCAGAACCGCAACCGCATTTAAAGGCATGAGACGCATGCAAGATCACTCCCGTTCATTGTTCAAATACAGCTGGCAACATGAACTACAGGCTAACATCCAGGGTGCAGGAGCTTCAAGTCTTCTGCCCTGCGACGGAAAAAAACTGTGGGATTTCCGGGCCGGGCGACGGGTTGTGCCACAACCGCCCCGGGCGGTCTATAATCAATGGAAGATGCCCGCCGTGAATTGCGCAAAACCATTGGCGCATGGGGCGCGGCCTGTCGGTTTGAAACAATTGCAGGAGCTTCTTGATGATCGTTCAGATTAATGGTCACAGTCATGCGGATGTCGATTCGCGAAAAATCACATGGATGCAAACCGCCCTCGGTGAGGAGTTTGCCCGCTTCGCCGACCAAATCAGCCGTGTGGAAGTCCATTTCTCCGACGAGAACGGAGTCGACAGAAAAGGCAGCGACGATATTCGCTGCCTGATGGAAGTCCGGTTGAATGGCAAGCAGCCGATCAACGTCGAATCGCGGCGGGATTCAGTGGAAAATGCTTTCCGCGAGGCGGCATCGGCCATGCTTCGCCGGATGGAGTCGCTCCACGGCAAGGAAATCTCCGTGAAAAGGAAAAGCCAGCGGGATTCGAGCCCGAAAGGGAATCATTGACCCGTCCCGGAACGGGATTCTCCAATCGACCCTGACGGTCAGGCAATCTGGCAAGACTGACGCGGACGCAAAGCCCCTGCGGGTGATGGCGTTTCTGTCCGGGCTCAATTAAGGTTATCTGCGGACGTTTTCGCGTCCTCGCGTCGACGGCGTTCTGGTGTGGCTGACGCCGACTCTACGGGTGTTCCCGTGTCGCGATTCAAGGTCCTCCTGCAGATTCCTGGAGCAAACGATGTTGAACGAAGGCAGCAAACCCGATGGACTTGTCTTTTGGGGGTGTTTCATTGCCCTGATCACGACCGCCTTCGCGTTCATCACGCGAGCCTTCATGATCAATATCCCGGAGATGTGGCCTGCGGATTTCAATCTCGACAAGGTCCAGGCACAGACCCTGTTCGGACACGGAATCTGGCCCTTCGCCGTCAGCATCATTTTATTCAGCCTGGTAATCGACCGGATCGGCTACCGTGTCGCCATGTTGTTCAGCTTCGTCTGCTATGCGGTCTACGCAGCCCTCGCCTTGTACGCCTATTCATTGGTCAAGGCCGAGGGGCTTTCCGGTGCCGAGCTGGATGCGGCACGTGTCGACGGCCTGAAGTACCTGACGTGGGGCTCGATCGTTCTCGGACTGGGCAACGGAACCGTCGAGGCATTTATCAATCCTGTTGTGGCCACAATGTACAGTCATGCCAAGACGAAATGGCTGAATATCCTGCACGCGGGATGGCCCGGGGGGCTTGTTCTGGGAGGATTGATCACCATCTTCCTCGGCAGCCGGGCGACTGAAGACTGGCGATTGCTGATTTACATCATCGCCATCCCGGCAGCGATCTACCTGCTCATGCTCATTGGCGCGAGATTCCCGGTGAATGAACGCGTTGCCGGTGGAGCGACCTACAAGGAAATGCTGGCCGAGTTCGGCGCCATCGGCTGCCTGATCGCCTCGTTTCTGATTGTCAAACAGCTGGCAGATACATTCCGCCTCGATAAATACCTGATCGATAACTTCGATGTCGCAGCTGCCGACGGGGCCATGTACGCAAACTATGTCGTCTACGGCATCGTTGCCGTGACCTCGATCGCCTACGCCGTATACTGCGGGTCTCTGGGGCGGCCGCTGATGATTTTTCTGTGCCTGATCATGATGCCGCTGGCGACCACGGAACTTGGTACCGACGGCGCGATCACCGGGATCATGGAAGAGCCGATGAAAGCAATGGGGCATAATCCCTTGTGGGTCTTGATCTACACTTCGGCCATCATGATGGTGCTGCGGTTTTTTGTCGGACCTGTCGTGGAAAAACTGACGCCACTCGGGCTGCTGGCAACGTGTGCCGTGCTGGCCATTGTCGGACTGTTCCTGCTTTCAAAGGCCCAGTCGATCGGTTTCATTTTTGCCGCCGCCACGTTGTACGGAATCGGCAAGACCTATTTCTGGCCGACAACGCTGGGTGTGGTCTCCGAACAATTCCCCAAGGGAGGCGCGCTGACGCTGAATGCGATCGCCGGGATCGGCATGCTCGCCGTCGGCATCATCGGTGGACCGCTGATCGGCAAAATGCAGGAAGATTCCGCCCGCGCTGCCGTCGTTGCTTCCGATGGCGGACAGGCACAATATGACGCGATCAAGCGGACCGATACTTTTTTTCTCGGCAACTACGAAGCTGTCGACGAAGGAAAAGTCGCCGCCTTGCCGGCTGCAGAAAGTAAATCCGTCTCCGACGTGATCAAGGAGGCCAAGCAGGGAGCACTCGCCAAAGTCACAATTTTCCCGTGCTTCATGCTGGTTTGTTATCTGATCCTGCTGGGCTGGTTCAAAAGCCGTGGAGGCTACCGTCCGAGTGAACTCGCGCGCGGCGGGATGCATTGAGCTCCGATCATATCCGGTGGTTGAGCGAAGCGATCGTCAGGAGAATCGTACTCGTACTCAGTGCAACGGTACTCGTACTCAGCATCGCGGTACTCGTACTCGCACTCGAAAGGAATGGTGATGGCCGAATCAACGTTTGATCATGAACGACTCGACGTCTACCGCGTTTCGATTGACTACGTCGCATTCTCCTTCCGTATCGCAAAGACTCTTTGCGGCGTCAACCGGCAGGCTCGGGATCAATGGCTTCGCGCGGCGCAGTCGATTCCGCTGAGCATCGCCGAGGGCAACGGAAAACAAAGCCTCAAGGACAAGAATCGATTTTTTGAAATCGCTCGTGGGTCGGCGCTTGAATGCGCCGCGATTCATGATGTCCTTCGTGTTTGCGATGCGATTGATGACGACAAGAATTGCCATGGCAAGACTAATCTGAAACGAATCGTGTCGATGTTGACTCGATTGATTCAACGCGCCGCTGCGGTTTCGGAGGAAGGAATCGAGTACGAGTACGAGTTCCGCGATGCTGAGTACGAGTACGAGTCCCAACCCCAAACCTGACGAACAATCGGATGCACCAGGGTCGGCGAGCGGTGCGTTTTGCCAATGGAAAGATCATCGCGCCGACTTGGTGATCCGAAGCGATACCCACGGACAAATATCCTGCCAAACCCGCATCCCGAAGGGATCGAAAGCTAATCGCTAGTACCACTTCTGGGTGAAAGTAAAAGGTTCCTTGTCTCAAGAAGGTCAATATCCTTTACATTGGGAGATCGAATCAATCTTCCTATCCCGAAGGGATCGAAAGCCATTAGCCGTGGGTTGAACGAAGCGATACCCACGGACAAATATCCTCCCAAACCCGCATCCCGAAGGGATGCCAGCCTTTACCTTTCGCCATGAGCTATATCAGCCTTCACACGCATATTGTCTTTGCCACCAAACATCGCCAAAAAGTCATTGCCCCAACCTGGCGGGCACGATTGCACGAATATCTTGGAGGCACCACCAAAGGCCTTGATGCATTTCCCCAAGGTATCGGCGGAATCGAGGATCACGTCCATCTACTCATCGGATTCAAGGCCACCCATCGGCTTTCCGATTTCATGCAAGAACTAAAGAAATCATCCTCGGTCTGGGTCCACGAACAGTTGGGCCTCGAAGATTTTGCCTGGCAAGAGGGCTACGCGGCGTTTTCGGTCAGCCCCAATGCCCGGCCTGACGTGAAAAGCTACATCGCCAACCAGGAAGAACACCATCGCCGCAAGACTTTTACGGAAGAACTGATCGAAATGCTGAACAGGGCCGGTATCGACTACGACCCAAAATATCTGGCGTGATTCCCCGCTGCGACCCCTGCGGGGTCGGTCAATCTGGGCGATCGTATCCGGTGGTATCGCTTCGCTCAACCACCGGCTAATCGCTCGTACCCCTTCGGGGTGAAAGTAAAAGGTTCCTTGTCTCAAGAAGGTCAAAATCCTTTCCATCGGAAGATCGAATCAATCTTCCTATCCCGATGGGATCGAAAGCCATTAGCCGTGGGTTGAACGAAGCGATACCCACGGACAAATATCCTCACAAACCCGCATCCCGAAGGGATCGAAAGCTAATCGCTCGTACCCCTTCGAGGTGAAAGTAAAAGGTTCCTTGTCTCAAGAAGGTCAAAATCCTTTCCATCGGGAGATCGAATCAATCTTCCTATCCCGAAGGGATCGAAAGCCATTAGCCGTGGGTTGAGCGAAGCGATACCCACGGACAAATATCCTCCCAAACCCGCATCCCGAAGGGATGCCAGCAAGCGGCACCAAATCGATCGGGCCAGAGAAACAGCTTGTTAATCCGCCCCTGAAATCGACACACCAAACCATATCCACCGGGAAAAACGGGCGCGGCAATGAAGAAAACACCACCAGGAAGAATGCGAACACAAGCGCATGCTGGCAATTGTTTGCCAGCACACCGCACAAAATTGAATTGAGTCCGCGAGCGATTTGCGCCGATTTAACGATCACAGGGACCAGGAGGGGCAAATCGCGCGCTCGTCCACCGTCAAGGGCCGGAAGGCGGTTCCCTTTCACGGCCGGTTGGGTTGCAAAATACCACATGGTGGATTGAATCTTCGAATGTTGGCCCGTCTATCGGCAAAACAGGTTTTTCATTTCGCAATCCTGATTGCGGCCAGCTTGATGGCATGGCAGCCGGCATCGCTTGCTGTCGGCCAGGAACCGGACCGGTCGCTTGCAACAGGGACGACCAGCAAGGCCCAGCGGGCGGCGGCCGCCGGCCGGATTCCCCATGATCAACTTGAACGGCATGTATCCGAAAAGGTCGCCAGCGTTGTTCGCGAAGCCTCGATTTACCGCCAACTGCCGGTAACTTCGATCAATGCCGATCCGGACCTCTACCTCACACTACTCCGCTATCCGGAGATTATCGTCAACACCTGGCAAATCATGGGTGTGACAAAAATGGAGTCGCGGCGGATTGCCCCGTTCATGCTCGATTGCAGTGACGGTGCGGGGACAAAAACCCGTACGCAACTGGTTTACGGCGACCCGCACATGAACATCTACTATGCGGAAGGGGAATATGACGGCCCAATGCTTTTCCGCAAGGTCACCGGGAGATGTGTCGTGCTCGTGGAGACGATTTACGAAGCCGATGCGGCCGGAAATCCGCGCGCCACAACCCGCATGAACCTGTTCTTGCAAATCGACAACATGGCGGCAAATCTGATTGCCCGGAGCATTCATCCGCTCGTCGGAACAACGGCCGATCACAACTTCGTGGAAACGCTCAAGTTCGTGGAATCGTTGAGCCACTCCGCATCCATCAACGGACCGGGAGTCCAACACCTGGCCGACAAGCTGTCGGGACTTGAGCCTGACGTTCGCGAGCGCTTTCGGGATGTGGCAGGACTTGCATGGCAACGATCGCTGAGACGACAGCAGATGAACGAGACGAGTCAACGCGTTCCGCCAACCATGCAAACAGGTTTCATGGCGCCGTCCACGACAATCGGCGACAAGTAATCCGGCTGTCTCAACGCTGATCCTGCGCCCGTTGTCGTTGAGCCTCGTAAAGTGCCACAGCTGCGGCCACACTTACATTGAGGCTGTCTGAGACTCCCTTCATCGGTATGGAAACCGGCACGCAAGGGGGCCCGGTCCAGATATCCGAAAGCCCATCGGCTTCGTTCCCAAGCACGACAGCCGCCGGGACATTCCAGTTGACCTCGGACCAGCGCTTGTTCCCATGATCGGTCAGGCAGTAAACAGCCAGTCCGCGTTTCAGACAATGGTCCAATGCTTCGCGGGCGGTCGCCACGGCGATTGGAATCGTAAACACGCTCCCCATGCTTGCCCGGATGCAGTTGGGATGCAGCACATCACAAAGAGGGTCTGCGAGAATGACTGCCGAAGCACCGGCACCATCGACACTTCGCAAGATCGCCCCGATGTTGCCGGGCTTTTCGATCGACTCCAGGATGACAACCAGCGGTGGAGCGGATTCGCCCGGCCCGTCGAGCTTCAGTGCGGACAAGTGCATTGCCGGACGCTGTGCGACCATGACGGCACCATCTCGCCGTTCGCCATATCGCAACTTGTCCATGATTTCCGGCGGAAGGTCATAGACCGGAGTTGAGGCGGGAAGGGCAGCCATCAGGCCGGCCGCCTTTCCAGCCTCGAGAATCTCCGTGCAAAGAAAGACTTCAATGGGCTGGATTCCCGATTGAATGGCGCGATGGACTTCCCGCGCGCCAAAGATGATGACGCGTTGTTGCGTTTTGCGACCGCGAGTGCTTTTCAGGCGAATCGCAGCCTTGATTCGCGGATTCTGGGCACTTGTTATCTGCTTCATGGCAGCTTCTCGCCCGATCCGTCACCCATCCTGTTATCTGGTTCGACACCCGGATCAAGTTCGTCGCTCTTCATGCCGGTTGCTATCCAGCGGGCAAATTCACCCGATTCGAGAGTGCGGCCGGACGGCGTGGAGAGTGTCATCGTACCGGCATCATGAACGCAGCGGGATGTCAAGGAGAAACACTCCCTGATCATATTCCGCAACTTTCCGCTGGTATACCCCGCTGTATGACAGGTTA
>WPCK01249226.1_pt1 | contig 49236 bp, 30 predicted proteins | sample 5399851 | NCBI WGS metagenome assembly WPCK01 (sample SAMN12869471, study PRJNA574797) | sludge metagenome | isolation source: wastewater treatment of pH11 | place: China:Beijing | collected 2019-05-20
AGACGCCAAAGGGCATCGTTCATTTGGACGACTTCGCGGACGCGGGTTACTCCGCGCCCGGGCCGCCATTGGATTACTCGTATTGGCTCAAAATATCCTCAACAGACATCGACTCATGCGCCTCGATAAATGCTCCGAAAAGCGCCAAGAATAAAGCCGGACGATCTCCAAGCCTGCGGGATTCGAAGAACAGCAGTTTTTATTGCCTGGGCGTTAGCGAAAAGCCTAACGATCCACAGGGCGAGCCTGTGGGATTCAGCGAACAGGCGGAACTCGCGTGTGCAGGGTTCAATGCACAGGCCAGTCGCACCTGCAGGATTCAATGCCCCTGGTTTAACCAGGGGATAGTTGCGCTTTTGGCTACACAACGACTTGAACACCCCCCCAGGCGAATGCCCCCGGCTCGCCCGGGGGATGGTTACGTTTTCAGCTGCTACCGCAACCGACAGATCGCAAGCACGGAGGTAATGTCCTTATTGTTCGGGCGGCGTGGCAACTTGCGGCCCAGCTGCCGGCAACTTTTGCCATAGCGGGTTGATTGCGACTGTCCAGCCTGCGGGAACTTCCCGGGTTTTCTTTAAAATTTGGCGATTTTTGCCCGAAAATCAACGACTTGCGCGACTGGATTGGATGCAGTTTCTTGCACTGACATCTACTTGACCGTCCGCTATGATTGATCGCGGGCAAACTCGTGTTACTGGAAGTCCTGATTCGGAGATTTGACATGATTCGTCGCAAAATACCTGTATTGGTTATTTCATGCACCCTGGGACTGATGGCCACTCTTCCAGCGTTCGGTCAGCGCGAATTTGAATTCCCGGGATTCCCGGAAATACCCCGGCTCGGTCTCGAAGGGCGAATGGGCGCGATCACTTCATTCAGCGGAGGCTCATTCGGTCGGTCAGTATCCATGACCGAGGAAAACGGAGTCAGGAAGATCACGGGTCAGGAAAATGGGCTCAAGGTCTACATCGAGGAAAATCCGGGCGGCGAGATCACCATCAAGGTGACCCGCCAGTACACCCTGGACCAGCTGGAGGAAATCGGCGAACTGGAACCCGAATTGTATATGCACCTCAGCTCGATCCCCAGGCAGACGGATACTGCGGAAATCGAGCTCACTGTCGGAATCACGCGAACCTACACCGCGGAAAGTGCCGACGACCTGAAAGAAAAACACCCGGACGCTTTCGAAGCCTACGAAAAGTTTACCAGTGGAGGTGAGGACGATTTCGACCGGCTCCGCGAAAGAATGCGCGTTCCCTTTGCCTTCCCGCAAAGAGGAGATCGCGGGCTGAGAATTCAAGTTCCCGACGGGCTTCGAATCCACCCCGAGCCGAAAAAGGATGATTTGCCCGCAGACAACAAGGATGCAGGCGAAGAATCCGACGACGACGGCAACTAGTGCGACAAACACCGATCGACATTCCAGGAGAACGAGCCATTCCGGGAATGACGGTCAATTGCCCCCGGGTTCGTCTTCTGTTTCTTCGTGGACGATCTCGATATCCCGCCCGAGTTCACCGAACAGGGTCTCGAGGGCACGGTCCATGGCATCCCCGCGAACGTTTTTGAAACGGATCACGCCGTTTGCATCGATCACATAGATTGTCGGCCAGCCGCGAACGTTCCATTTTTGGGAGATCGGGCCCCTGGTTCCTTCTTCACCGTTCCAGAAACTGCGCCAGGTGATTTCCTTTTCTTTCACGATCTCGCGGATTTTTTCCCGGTCGCTGTCACTGTTGACTCCGATCAGGGCGAAGGGTTCTCCGGCAAGCTGTTTGACGAGCGACCGCTCGTGCGGGTACATGGCCCGGCAAGGGGGTCACCAATCACCCCAGAAATCGATCACCACCACCTTGCCGCGGTAGTCACTGAGCTTGAACACCGTCCCGTCGAGATCCTCACCTTCGATATCCGGGACTTCCTTGCCAATCGCCAGGAATTTCAGTTCGAATATCTCGCCCTCCAGTAGCGATGCCAGCGTCGGGCTGTCTTCGGCATCGGTCATGCGGACTTCACCGTAACGGGCGAGGAGGTCTTCCAGGTCTTTGAGCATTTTTGCCTCAAAGGCCACCGGGTCCGCGTACATTTCCCGCACCGAATCGGGAAACTGCGACTGAAACGCTGCAACCTGTTGTTCCATCTGCTCGCGTGTCCTGCCACGAAATTCCGCATCAACTTCTTCATCGCTCATATCGGCAAGACGTTTGGCGATATCGGCGTAAACAGTCCATCCCCGTATGCCGTTCTTCAGGCAGGTCGTCTTCATCCATAAGGCGATTGCCTTGTTGCGATCGTTCCCCGTTTTCTCGGCGATCGCATCAAACTGGGCCATTACCTCCTCCGTCGGCATCGAACGACTCAGCTTCTGGGCAACCGAGCCCAATTCATTTGCATCGGGATGATGTTCGACAAGCTTTTCAAATGCCAGTGTCGACGGTTCGCCTTTGCAATTGGCGGCGATCCAGCCAAGTGCCTGCCTCCCCTCTTCGGACGCCAGGTCTTTTTCGGCAACCGCCATCATGCGTGCGGCATATTTGTCCGGCATGGGCCGATCGAGCATGAGCTTGCGGCGTTCGGCAGCGTCCTCGACTTCCGACATTTTCTTGTTGAAGTCTGCCGAGGCTTTTTGTAACTCCTCGACGATCAATTGGAACGTATCCGGGGGAACAGGTGCTTCTTCCTGTTTCGCCTCTTCCTGAACCTGTGCTTCTTCTTCAGCAGGGGGAGTATCCTGAGCGCAGGCCGACGGAACTGCTCCCAGAACTATCCAGCCAAAAGCAAAGACTGTAATGCCAGATGCAATCATTTTCATTCTGTCGGTTCCTGAAAAGGCTGAACACGCAGTGCTCGAAAACGGACCAGCGTCGCAGGTGCCGGCCTCAAACGGATACATGATCCCAATCCCGGTGGATGAAATCAACAGCGGAAACACCGGGTTGACCGATTTTACCACTGATTTTGCCCGGCGGGGCAAAAAGTTGCCTGGCTCGCTAGAATAGGAATGTCGTCCGGCGAATGGACCGCCTGGGCTAAACTGCCACAAACACAATCGGTTCCCCTGTTGCCATGCCGATTTCGATGCTTGAAATTGCCAAACGAGTGGATCAGTTTTTCATGCAACAATCACCCGTCCACGATACCATGCGGCGATTGGCCAAGGCCATGAACGAGTTGCAGATTCCCTTCGCCATCGCCGGGGCCATGGCCGCCAACGCGCATGGACACAAACGAACTACGGCCGATGTCGACATCCTGATCCGGCCAGAGGACTTGCAGAGATTCAAGGAGCGGTTCTCGGGTCTGGGCTGGGTCGACAAGTTCGAGGGGTCAAAGAACTTCCGGGACGCCACCAACAATGTGAACGTGGACGCCTTGCTCGTGGGCAACTTTCCGGGGGACGGATTGCCGAAACCGGTCCCATTTCCGCCACCGGAAACTGTTTCCTGGACCGGCGCAGATGGACTTCCCTACATAACGCTCGAAACCCTGATCGAATTGAAGCTGGCCAGCGGCATGACGGCCAAACATCGACTGCAGGATATGGCCGATGTGATCCAGCTGATCCGGGTCAACCAGCTCCCGCTATCGTACGCCGAAAAACTGAATCCCTATGTGGCTGCAGCGTATCACGAACTCTGGCAATCCGCCCAGGTCGTCGAAGACTATTGACCGGTCGCACGAGTTGGCCGCAATTCAACTTTTGTCTGGCCCGGCCGTTTCCTGGCGCACAAACCGGTCGCCGGGAGCTACCTTGTGGCCGCGAAGAAATTCAGAAACCGGCATCGCCCGCTTGCCAGCGGGCTGGACATCCAGAATTTCCAGAAGGCCATCCCCTGTCGCGACTACAAGTGAACTCTCGGCGACGCGGACCACGGTTCCGGCATCACTTTCGGCGGCGGATTCCAACGCCCGCGCTTTCAGAACGATCAACCGCAATGGCTCCGCACGATTTGCAGCACTGGTCGCCGTTTGCAGGAAAGCAAAACTCCCCGGCCACGGCTGAAATGCGCGAATCTGATTGGACAATTCCCTCGCAGTCCGATTCCAGTCGAGGTTCCCCTGCTCTTTCCGCAAGCGTGGCGCGCGAGTCGCCCGGGTCTGATCTTGCACAACTGCGGGGATGTCCTTGCCGGAACTCATTTCCAGCAACGAAATCGCCTCAGTTACGGCCTTCACGCCAATTGCCGCCAATCGTGGCTCGAGTTCGGCGGCGGTCTCTTCTTCGCCGATGGCCAGTGAGCGTTGCACAATCACCGGGCCGCCGTCGAGCCGGGTCGTCATGTGGATGACACTGACCCCGGTCTCTTTTTCACCGTTCAGTATTGCCCACTGGATCGGCGCAGCACCGCGATACTTCGGCAACAGCGACCCGTGAAGGTTGATTCCGCCGAGGCGTGTGACCGAGAGGGTTTTTTTGGCGAGGATTTGTCCGTAGTCACAGACCACCATCAGGTCCGCGTCGAATTTGCGGAGATTCCCGACGACCGCTAATTCGTTGACATCCCCTGGATCGAGAATCGGCTCAAAGCCGCGAGCTCTGGCGGTATCGAGAACCGGATTGGCCGCCGACTTCCGCCGTTTGCCCGGGTCCTCGATGGGACGTGTGACCAGAGCGACAATCGAATGCCCGGAATCAAAAAGCCAGCGAAACGCGGGGACAGCGAACGGGCCGGTCCCCATGAGTATGATCTTCATGACGGGTGAATCGCCGGGCCGGAAACCGAGAGCTGCACCAGATCATTGTTCGACCGGGTCGTGATCGCCGTCCCCATCAACGTGAATGGCGTGACATCGAGAATGCCGATGGGCAAAATCTGACCGGCCAGCCGCCGGTGCCCGGGAAACACCACGATCCGGTCGCAATGTGTGCGGCCGGTCATTTGAACAGCGTCGCCTTGTTCCCCTTCCCGCAGAGACTTCTTGCTGGGGCCTTCGACGAGCACTTCCACCGGCGTTCCGATGAAGCGGCGATTGTCCTCCAGCGATATCCTGTTTTGAACCTCGAGCAACTCGTTGTTCCGTCGCTGTTTCACTTCAAACGGTACGTTATCAGGCAGATTCGCGGCGGCCTTCGTTCCCTCCCGCTCCGAATATTTGAAAATAAAACTGTTCTTGAAACGGCATTCCTCGACCAGATCCACGGTCATGCGAAATTCCTCGTCGGTTTCGCCGCAGAATCCGACGATGAAGTCGCTGCTCACGGCGGCGCCTGGCAGGTGTTCCCGGATGCGGCTCATCATCTCGCGGTAGTCTCCGACGGTGTATCCGCGTTTCATGCGTTTAAGCACTTCGTCGCTCCCGCTCTGGGCCGGCACATGCAGATAGGGCGAGACCTTTCGCAATTCGCGGACGGCGTTCAGCACCTCGACAGTCATATCCTTTGGGTAGTTTGTCACGAACTTGATCCGCTCGATGCCATCGACGTCGTGCAGGAGATATAACAACCCGGCAAAGCTTGTCGTCCGGTCGCCGTCCCGATAACGGTAGCTGTTGACTGTCTGGCCCAGCAGCGTAATTTCCTTGCAACCCTGATCGGCGAGAATCCTCGCTTCTTCAAGAATTTGTTGGGGTGGCCTCCCCTGCTCCGGCCCGCGCGTCATCGGCACCACGCAATAGGTGCAGAACTTGTCGCAGCCGATCTGGATTCGCAAAAAGGCCTGAAACGGTGTCGGGCGCATCGCGGGGTCGCGCAACGGATCAAATGTCTCGTGGCTGCGGCGGATGACCTCCAGCTTCCCGTCGGTACGGCCAAGACTGACTGCGGTGTGCCGTCCACCCCGTTCTCGCGCCGCGCGGATCAGTTCCGGCACTCGCTGCAATTGCCCGGGTCCGGCGATCAGATCGACAAACGGCGCCCGTTCGAAGATCAGCCCCTGGTCCTTTTGTGCCATGCACCCAAGAACTCCGACAATCTTTTCTGGATAGCGGAGTTTGAACTCGCGCAGCCTTCCGAGAGCGCTGTAAGTCTTGTTCTCCGCCTGCTCGCGGACGCTGCAGGTATTGAACAGGATCGCATCGGCGTCGCGCATGTCCGCAGTCACGGCAAACCCGTGTCGCCGCAAATCCGCGACCACCATTTCGCTGTCCAGCATGTTCATCTGACAGCCAACGGTCTCGATGTACAGGCGGTATTTGGCGGCGGCGCAAGCGGAATCGGCCGGCGCGATGGTCGATTCGTTGTCAATTGTCGATCCCTCAGCCTGGCTATCAGCTTTGGGTTGTGAAGAATTGACTGGATTGCTCACGGCACAGCGACGGGGTAGGGAAAAGTTCGAGATGTGGCATGACATATTGCCCGGGCCGCATATTCTATCACGCAGCAGACCTCTCTCGCGACCCGAAATTCGGACCGGTTTCAGGAGAGCGGAATGATCACGCTGAGGTACGGCGGGCCTTGATTCGGACGTAGGGAGGGATGAATTGGCTGCGGTGCCCGAGCGTTCCGGGTTCGGCGTCTCTTCGGACGTGATCGGGCTCCCGCAAATCTTCGATGACAAATCCTGCCCGGCACATTTCGCCAATCAGGATTTCCCAGCGGTGAATGAATTCCCTGGCACCGGTTTCGCGAAGCAGGGACTTTCCCTCAAAGGGAGGCAACGGATCCCGCCGGTAATAGCTTTCGACAATGGAGTAACCGGAAGCATCTGGTTTCAAACGCGCTTGCAAGCTCGCCGGCTGTTTGTGCTGGCTGATATAAAGCCCTCCCGGTCGCAGCACCCTGGCAATTTCGCGGTAGACCGCCGCGACATGCGGCACATAGCAGGTGCTGACCGGATGAATGACAAGATCAAACGCAGCCTGGCCAAATACCTCCAGCCGGTCCATCGATGTCTGAACCGTCTCAAGATCGAGTTTCCGTTCGGCGGCGACCTGCCGGTCGAGCTGCAACATGGCAGCGCTCAGATCGACCACGACGACTTTCGCTCCGGCAGCGGCATACAACGGACCTTGCCGGCCGCCTCCGGAGGCCAGGCACAGAACCCGCCAGCCGTTAATCGAATCGCCGAGCCAGCCCGCAGGGTCGACGCACTTCAGCGGGTTCTGGAAAAGATGGTCTTCCGCCGGTGTCGCCAGGACATGGCCCGACAAAGCCATTTCATTCCAGGCCGCCTGATTCCCGGCAACGATGCCTGAGTCTGGCTCAAGTTCATCGTCGCCAAGAATCAGCCGCTTGTTCATGGTCCGGATTCAACCCGTCGATCCCTATCGACCCAACTGGTCGACAAGGTGTGAAGCACCGTAAATCGATCGCAGGGCCTCGCGAATGGCGCTCGAATGAACGCTTACTGATCGGGACTGCTGATCCGTGTACATATAGTCGGCGGTCAGCGACTGGATATTGCCGTCAAAGATCAGGCCCACCAGTTCGAGGTCCTTGTTGACGACGGGACTTCCCGAGTTGCCTCCGATAATGTCGGCGGTGGAGACAAAATTGAATCGCACTGACGGGTCGATCCTGTCTTTGGCCGCGTGCCATGTTTCCGGCAACTGATAGTCCTTTTGTCCCGGATGCGCCTCCTGATGGGCAAAGGCACCACCAAGTGTCGTGAAGGCCGGGGTCGACTTCCCCTCGACTTCGTACGGCAACACCCGGCCAAATGCCAGGCGAAGCGTAAACGTGGCGTCGGGGTAATTCGATGTACCGGAGGTGGCAAACCAGGCTTCGGCGATTCGGGCATAGGCCTGCCGCTCCCGCTCGGCGAATTCATCGGCGAGTTTGCGGCAGCGACGGGTCTCGGCGTTCAGGATCCGGGCGATGCGGATCATGCCATCCTTGCTGGATTCCACAGCATCGACGCCTCCCTCGATCAACGCCTTTCGTTTGGCGACATCGAACAACTCGCTTCCGGCGACCAGTTCTGCGGCGCGATCGGACGGGGATTTTCCATCGAGGACTTCAACACAGAGCGGGTCGTCACCGCCACGAAGTTCGACGAACCGGGCGATGGCATCGGCCAGCAGATGTTGCTCCAGGTCCTCGTACATGGGGGCATCGGAAAGCAATTGCTGCAGAAGCGATTCCCTTCCGGCCTGACCATATTCCGGCAGCCTTTCGCCGTCGGGCTTCTTGTCTTCTTCCACGAGCATCACGATCTGTTCAGCGATTCCGTACAGGTTGGTGCGAATCGAAGGGGTCATGCGAAGAAGTGCCGGCCGCTGCCTGACGATGTCGGATATCTCTTGCCAGGCCGAATCGAGCGCTGCGAGCTTTGGATTTGCCTTCAGATTGGCCCGCAAGCTCGCTTCGGCTTCGGCCTTGGCGGCAATCACAGCCGGGTTTTGCAATCCGCCCAGCATGCCGGTATAGGCCTTGCGCGAATTCTGGACACTGTGAAGTTCGTCATCGGCGCGGCGCGCGGCTTCCGGCCCGTTCAGGGCAAATTGCTGCAGCGCGATCTCGCTCCGACGCAGCAAATCCATGACAAAAGGCATCCGCTCGTCCCGCTGGTATTTCAGCGCGTCGACAGTGAGTATCCGGCTGGTTCGGCCGGGACTTCCGGAAACGAAAACCAGTTCATCTTCCTCGGGACCATTCTCGGACCACTTGAGGAAGTGTTCGATTTTGGCCGGCTTGCCGTCCTCATAGACACGGAAAATGGTGGCGTCGAGGCAATAGCGGGGATACTCGAAATTATCCGCGTCGCCGCCGAGGAACGCGATGGCGCTTTCGGGAGCCCATACTAGTCGAACATCGGTGTATTTTTTGTATTGATACAGGTGATACCGGCCGCCTCCGTACAGCGTGACGACGTCGCTGCGCAGTCCCGTTGCGTCGAGTGCCGATTTCTCGATTTCGGCGATCGCCTTGCGACGGGCGAGAACGGCCTCGTTGACCGGCATTCCAGCTTTCACCGCAGCATTGACCTTGTCGGTCACGTCAGTAATCTGGACAAGCTGGTTCAGTTCCAGGTCGGGCGCCTTCAACTCCTCTTCCTGGGTCATGGCCAGGTAACCCGTCTCAAGCAGGTTGCGTTCCGCGGTCGACAGCTTGAACAAGGTATCGCTGGCGACATGGTGATTGGTCAAAACCAGGCCGTTGCTGGAAATAAAGGAGGCGCTGCCGCCGACATTGAATCGCACGCTGGACTTCATCAGGTGGTCGGCCCAGTCCGCCGTGGGTTCGAACCCGTATCGTGACTTGAGTATCTCCAACGGCAAGGCATTGAACAGCCACATCCCTTCGTCAGCACGGACCGAATTCGATAAAAGTGAACTGATGAGAATCAAAAACAGAAATGCGCGATGCAGGTACTTCATCGAATGTCCCCGAAAATGAAAAACGGTTGCCTCGTTTGCCAAAACGGACATTGTAGCCGACGCCGGATTGAAACCAGAGGCCTGGCGACCTGATTGCGACTGGCCAGCGGCGTCTGCCTCCGCTATTTTGCCAACAGTTGACCGCGCTCTTGAAATCCAGGCCGTATTGACATGAACAGCCCTGCCGAACCCGATTTTCTTCGCTTCCATCGCGTGCGATGGGTGGAAGTCGACGCACGTGGGTGCGTCAATCTCGCCGGTTTGTTGCGAATCATGGAAGAGACGGAATACGCATTCCTCCGCTCGCTGGGACTTTCGGTTGTCATGAAAGATCATCGGGGAACGATCGGCTTTCCCCGAATCGGCGCGGAACTGGAGGCTGGATCGCCCGCCCGCTTCGACGATATCCTGGAAATCCGGCTCTATGTACTGACGAACGACGGCGTCACGATTCGCTACCGGTTTGAGATCACCGGTGCGGGCGGTCAAGTTGCGACCGGGAACTTCACGATCGCCTGTTGTCGCTTTCCGCCGGACGCCCCGCCGCGGGCCATTCTCATTCCGGACTTCTTTCAAAAGTCATTCCCTGGCGCGACCGGTTGATCCGCTTCAGGCCGGACGAAAATCCGGATGATCAATGGGACTCGACATCGATCGTCAGAGTTTTTTCTTCCTCGACGTCCGGCAACTTGATACGGAAACGAATCCGGAATTTTTTTGTGTCTGCCGGGATCGCCAATGTGGTTTTGGCAAAGACAGCATGATCAGTTTCCGTCGCCGGAATCATTTCCGACGCAACATCCTCGACAAGCACCTGCTCTCCTTCGGCAGCGAGCAAGGCAACATTCACCACGGCATCCGTTACCGACGCGTCACCTTTTCTGATCAGGGCAGCGGGTTCAATCGGCTCCCCCGCGTGAAAATGATTGCCCCGGTGACCAAGTGTGATCCTGAAATCGCCGACCTGTTCGTCCAGCTTGACCCAATGCAGGTCAAGAGAGTCCAGTTCCTCGTTGTGGGCACTTTCCGCGCCGTCCTCTTTGGGAGCTTGCTGATGCACATCGCTTTGGTCGGCGGCTTCGTCCTCCTTGATGACCTTCTTCTCACCGGAACAGCCCGCCGAGAACAGGCCGGCCAGAACTGCAACAATCGCCAGATTGCGAACAAACGAAAACGACTTCATGGACGCACTTTCAACATCAAAAAACGAAAGAAGACCGATGGACCCGCAAGGGCGGAACGCGAGTGACCATCTTACACGATGGACCGGCAAGCGGCATCCCGTCCCGGCAGGTAATTCGCCGCTTCACTTGCGGTAACTCAAGGCAATTGCCGAAATCCCCGGGCCACTTCATCCCAGTTGACGACTTTCCACCAGGCCGCGACGTAATCGGCCCGTTTGTTCTGGTAATGCAGATAATAGGCATGTTCCCAGACATCGATACCGAGTAACGGCTGATTGCCTTCCGAGACGGGCGAGTCCTGATTGGCGGTCGAAACGACGTCCAGGCCGGACTTGCCGGCGACCAGCCAAGCCCAGCCACTGCCAAACTGCCCCATGGCCTTTTTGGCAAACGCCTCCTGGAATTTTTCAAACGAGCCGAACTTCGAATCAATCGCTTCGGCCAGTTCCCCGGCAGGCGCATTGTTTTCCTGGGGAGCTCGCATCCACGTCCAGAACAGGGAGTGATTGGCATGCCCGCCGCCGTTGTTGCGAACCGCCGTCCGAATCGCTTCCGGCAAATCGGCAAGACCCTTGAGCAGGTCGTTCACCGTCTTGCCTGCCAGGTCCGGGTGATCCTTGAGTGCGGTGTTCAGGTTATTGATGTATGCCTGATGGTGTTTGGTGTGGTGAATAGTCATGGTCATTTCATCGATCACCGGAACCAGCGCGTCATAGGCATAAGGCAATTCGGGAAGCGTGAATTCGGCCGGCCGTGAACTCGATGGCTCGCCGCAGGCTGCCGCATGCACGCTGCGCAAGCCCGTTGTCGCGATCACACCACCGGTGACCGCCGCAGCAAAAGCCCCCTGCATGAATCTGCGCCGTTCGTTAACAGACACTCGCCGACGAACCCCGTTTCCACTGTTTACTGATGTCATGATGAATATTGACTCCGGATGTAGATTGGCCTGACTTCCTTGACCGATTGTAAGGGATTGGCCAGGGACCAGCAAACATCCGGCTGTCGGCATGCACTGCCAATTGATAAGATTGCTGCAATTCAGGTTGGAGAGTGAACTGTGAAACGGAAATTTCGCTTTATTGACTTGTTTGCCGGGATTGGCGGATTCCGGACGGGACTGCAGAAAGCAGGCGGCACCTGCGTTTTCACCTCCGAATGGGACCGTTGGGCACAAAAGACCTATGAAGCCTGGCATGGCGAACGGCCGCACGGCGATATCAACGAAATCGATCCTCTCGAAATCCCCGATCATGAAGTCCTGGCTGCCGGCTTCCCCTGTCAGCCATTTTCCATCGCCGGAGTTTCCAAAAAACGGAGCCTCGGCCAGGCCGACGGATTTCGCTGCAAGCGACAGGGAAACCTTTTCTTCCGAATCTGCGACATCGTCGACGCGAAACGCCCCCCGGTCCTGATTCTGGAAAATGTCAAAAACCTCAAGTCGCACGACGGCGGCAAGACGTGGGCGATTATCCAGCGCGAACTCGGCAAGCGGAACTATTCCGTAAACGCGGCCATCATCAATGCGTCGGCGTGGGTTCCCCAACATCGCGAACGGATTTTTATTGTCTGTTTTGACGAGCACGTTTTGGGGCCGGAATGCCGATTCCGGTTCCCGGTTCCTCCGGACACACGACCCCGCTTCGGCGACATTCTGGAGAAAAATCCGGACCCGAAATACACGCTGACCGACCACCTCTGGAATTATCTGCAAGCCTACGCGGCGAAGCATCGCGCAGCGGGAAACGGTTTCGGGTTTGGAATTGCCGATCTCGACGGTGTCAGTCGGACGCTCAGCGCACGCTATTACAAGGACGGCTCGGAAATCCTTATTGCCCAGCGCGGAAAAAACCCGCGGCGCCTGACACTGGTCGAAGCTGCCCGACTGATGGGTTACGGCGAATATGTCAATTCTCGCGAGGACATCCCCGTCTCCGATACACAGGCCTACCGCCAGTTCGGTAACTCCGTCGTCCCGCAAGTCGTCGAAGCCGTCGCCCGGCAGGCGATCAAGGTCCTGATGAAAACCAGGCCTGTATTCTCCGTCACGACCTGATTGTCGAAGGCCTACTTCGCCCCGCCCTTGTTTCGCCAATGGGCAGCCAACGATGCATGTCCGGCATCCGGGTTTACAGCATGGGCATAGTCATGGTACCGGGCCATTCGGAGGGCCGCTTGCATCGTCTTCGGGTGTTTGTCACTCAACAGCTGGCAGAGTTGATCGTAGCCTTCCTGCAAAAGGCTGACGGCCTGTTCCTGCAGTTTCCGGTCGTTTGCGGAATTGTCTTCCGCCGCATGGGCATCATCGGCAATCATCAGCTCGATCAACAGTTCTCCATGGCGTGAAAGGACTTCTCCAAGTGGGAGGTCACTTGTCAGTTCGGTCTCTCGCGCCAGCTGAACGGCTTCGCCGCTGAGCGCAACGGCTTCCTCGATTGCCCCTGACTTCTGCTTCAGAAGCGACAGAAAAGTGATCGAAAGGACCGTTTCAGGATTTCGATTGCCGAGGATCCGTCGCTGCTTTTCCAGTACTTCCCGCAACAACGATTCGGCGGCGTCGGCTTTCCCCCGATCGAGCAGAATCATCGACAATGCGGCCTCGGCATGCAACGTTCTGGCGTCATCGGGACCGAAAGTCGTCCCGCGGCCTTCGACACACTCGCGAATGATGCGCTCGGCCTTGTCCAGCTCTCCCGATTTGTGCAGGACTTCCGCCAACTGGGTCATCGTTACAAGCGTGTTGGCATGCAAGTCGCCAAATTGCCGGCGATCTGCGGCTAGGGCCTGTTCCACCAGAGGACGGGCTTCCGCGATCTTCCCCTGATCGAGCAGCAGCGCGCCGAGATTTCCAAATGAGCCCCGATAATCCGGATCGTCCGCACCCAGAACGCGCAACCTTCGTTCAACCAGTTCCCGCCAATACTTTTCGGCTTCGTCCATTTTCCCCTGGTAGGCGCAGACAACGCCCATGTTGTTGAGCGTGCGCAGGGTTTCAGGGTCGTCATCGCCAAGTGTTTTTCGCTGGCTGGCAAGTGTCCTCCTCCAGACATTTTCCGCGTCTTCCAGTTTCCCTTCCCGTCGATACAGGCCCCCAAGGCTTGTGCCGGTACGCAAGGTCTCGGCGTGTTCTGCTCCAAGCAGTTCCGCCCTCCCCCGATAGGCCCCTTCCAGCAAATCGCGGGCTTCATCGAGCTTACCCAACGTAGACAGGATGGAGCCCAGTGCATGCATGGTCTGCAACGTATCTTCGTGTTGATCACCCAGATGTGCCTTGCGAAGGGCAAGAGCCTCTCTCAGCGCCGGCTCGGCGTCAGCGTAAAGTCCGAGAGCGCTGAAGGTCCCGGCAAGCCGCTGCAGCATCCGCGCCTGAAGGAGCGGCCGCCCGTCAAATTCCCGCCCGATCGAATCCGAATAACGTTGCAGGATATTCTCTTTCAGGAAGCGAACCGCAAGGGCGGAAAAGTTGATATCGCCGGTCAATTCCCCGAGTTTCTCGACGGCCCCGGCCTGATCGTCGGGGAACGTTTTTGCGACTGCTTCGGACAAGGACAAACCGAGACGATCCCCCATCTCTGCGATATCGAGATCTCGAAGCAACGATTCCTGAAACTGGACGACCGCTTCAAGCTCCTCTCCCCGCTTTTCCGATTCCCTCTGACTGACGGTTGCCTGCCATGCCAGACGGCTCGCGATCAGTGTCCCTGCTACCAGCAACAAAAAACCTGCGACGAGAGTGGCGGTCAGTGCCCGATTGCGTCGGGCAAACTTGCGAATCTGGTACCCGATGGTCAGCGGCCTTGCTTCGACCGGCAAGTGACTGCGATACCTTTGCAGATCACTTCCCAGGGCGTCGGCACTGGAGTAACGCCGATCGGGGTCGCGCTCAATCGCCTTGAGAATGATGGCTTCCAGGTCGGCATCAACGGCGGGATTCAGGGTTCGCGGGCTGGCAGGCGTGTCGTTTCGCAATCGCCGGAGCGCTTCGGGAAGTGGAAGGTCTGCGAGCGAATGAGGAAGTGCGCCGCAAATCAGTTCGAACAGGACTACGCCCAGCGAGTAGATGTCCGATCGGGCATCCCATGCTGCACCAGGCGTGCACAACTCCGGACTGATGTAGTTCAGGGTGCCGAAGACGCGCCCGTCACTTTCAGCTGCAGAAAACGCCAGATCGCCAGGATCGGCGGCGCGGGCCACGCCAAAGTCAATGATCTTGGGGTTCCCCTCGCCGTCCACCAGGATGTTGGCAGGTTTCAGATCGCGGTGGACCACTCCATTGCGATGACCGTGGTGCACCGCGGAACAGACTGCCGAAAACAACTGGAGCTTCCCGTCAATCGACAGTTTCCGGTCCTGGGCAAAATGGGTCAACTTCTTCGCGTCGGGAACGAATTCCATGGCAAACCAGGGAAGTCCGGTTCCATCCGGCATCTCGTGCACGCCGGCTTCATGGATCTGTGCGATTGCCGGGTGTCGGAGTCGGGCAAGTGCATCCCACTCGAGCTTCAGTTCCTGGTGAGAAGTCCCGCGGCGGTCCGGATGAGGAACCTTGATGGCAACGCGCCGGCTGGGCTGGTCTTGACACGCTTCATAAACCGTCGCCATTCCGCCCGCGCCAATCGCCGCGACGATGCGGTAATTCCCGATCCGCTCCGGGATGGCCCGTTTCCGGAATGATGAGTCTCGCGAGTTGCCGAGCACGGGCTGGTCGAGAAAACAGAAGTCCTGCGAATCGTTGATCGCCGCGAGGAGCTGTTCTTTTCTCATGGCCAGCCGGGGATCGTCCGCGCAGGCGATTTCAATGGTCTGCCGCCGGTCGGCCGGATCCAGTTCCAGAGTTTCACGCAACAGTTCGTGAATGCGCCGGGCAAGACTTTTGTCCATTATCGGTCCCCGTCGGCCGAATCGGCGAGACGCACAAAGAGCCAGGCGCGTGCCGCGGCCCACTCCCTGTCAACACTGCGCTTGCCCATCTGAAGGGCTTCGGCAATCTCATCGATTGTCAACCCGCCAAAAAACCGCATCTCGACGATCTGCGCCTGGCGATTGTCCAGGCTGGCCAGTTCCTGCAAGGCCTCATCCAGTTCTATCAGGTCGGGATTGCCGCAACCGGACCGGATCTCGGCGGTATCGATCGCAACACGCTGCCATGCTCCGCCACGTTTTTCCGCCTTCTTCTCGCGGGCATGGTCGACGAGGATGCGGCGAATGACTCTGGCCGCTATGGAAAAGAAATGCGTCCGGTCTTTCCAGTCAGTGGTTCGCTGGTCAATCAGCTTGATCCACGCCTCGTGGACCAGTGCCGTCGGCTGCAATGTGTGATCGGCTCGTTCCCGCCCCAACTGGTTATCGGCGATGCGCCGCAGATCGGAGTAGATTGCCGACATGAGCAAATCGGCATTGCGCCGGTCTCCTGTCGCCGCTGCCCGTAACAGGCCAGTGATGTTGTCAGCGGAATCACTCATCCAGCCTTCCCCGAAAACCCTTGAAGTCCCGGGCCATTGTAGCTGTACCGGAACAGCCCGCCAAACAAGTCGATGTCTGGCCGGCAAACCCGTTTTCGGGAGGGAGTGCGGAGAACCGGATTCAAAAAGCGAAACGAAAGTAACCATCCGAAACGACCTTGTGATCCTTGCGATTGCACTGCCGGAAATACCGGCGCTTGACGAACGGGACAAGGCGTTAAAGGTGGGAATCCGTCGGGTTGCCAAACTCGATGCCCGTCATGAAGTCGTGGTAGAAGATGCCGGTATAGCTCCAGTAAGACTGGAAGACTCGGTCATACCACGCCACATCCACATCGTCCTCGTCGTCGTCCGTCGCATTGTTGCCGCCAATCAGGGTGTCGAGGACCGAATAATCAACCGCCGAGAACCCGTCAGAGCCATCACCTCCGACCATCAGGTCGGCACCGCTTCCGCCGTGCAACTGGTCGTTCCCCCACTGGCCGTAGAGTAAATCATTGCCGGAATCGCCATATAGCCAGTCGTTGCCACTTCCTCCCCAAAGGGTATCGGCATCGTTGCCCCCCCAGAGGGAATCGTTGCCGGCATCGCCCACGAGCGTATCGATGCCGTTCTCGCCCCGAAGCTGGTCATTGCCGAGCCCGCCGTTGAGGTAGTCGATTCCGTTGCCTCCGTAAAGCGTATCGCTGTCGTCTTCACCATACAGAAAGTCGTTGTCGTCACCTCCTTTCAGAGTGTCGTTTCCAAGACTCCCCCAAAGGCGATCGATGCCCGAGTCTCCCTCGATCAAGTCGTTGCCGGAGTCCCCGTGCAATTCATCGTTTTCCGAGCCCCCAAGAATCCGGTCATTGCCGCTACCTCCCCAAAGCGTGTCGCTCTCCCACTGGCCATGGATAAAATCGTCGCCGGCATCACCGAAGATTGTGTCGTTCCCGTGGCCTCCCCAAAGAGTGTCCACGCTGTTACCGCCAAGGATCACATCATTTCCGGAACCACCCCACAGGGTGTCGGCGCCTTCGCCTCCCAGCAAGACATCATTGCCTCCCGAACCGTCGGCGTAGTCGCTGCCGCCGTTGCCATGGAATGTCTCGGCATTGTTGCTGCCGTAGAAATGGTCATTGCCCAGACCGGCCTTGAAGATCTCAAAGTCCGCGATGACTTTGTGTGCCTTCGCGCCCAAAGTGTAACCGCTTTGGTATTGGCCATTGACCTTGATGGTCACCGGGCCCACCCAGCTTTCATAGGAGAGCGTGTCGATCCCTGAGCCACCGGAAAACGCAGTCGTTCCGCTGGAGGCGATGAAGGTGTCGTTTCCACTTTCACCGTTCAGCGAGGTCCATCCTCCCTGGCTGCCATAAAGAGTATCGTTGCCAGATCCACCCCAGGCCCACGTGAATAACGGACCGGCAAACAAAGTGTCATTCCCACCCTGGCCGAACAGGTGCGAGATTCCGCTCCCGCCCACGAGCGTATCGTCACCACCGGCTACAGCAAGGGATTTTGAACGGCCATAGATCATGTTGATCCCGCCACCTCCTTTCAGGTAGTCGTTGCCATTGCCTCCCTCAATTCTCGTGTTGATCGTCACGTTATTGTCGACGCCGATGGTGTCCGCACCGTCATGCCCCCTGACCACGATGTGGTTGATCAGGTTCTTGTCGACCGAATAAATGATCTGGTAGTTTCCGGCCTGGCTGTTGTATTCGCTGACCTGGACATGGCTGCCAGCGGACGACATTTCGACGCCGATTCCGTTGTTGAACTGGTCTCCATCGACGTAGAGCGTGTCGCCCGCCGTCATGGCGGCAACCGCCATCGCCCGCCGGGTTTCGAGCGGCTCAAACCCGATTTCGCTCCGGCGCTTCCGGCTCCCTGGCTTTTTGTTCCTTGCGGCTCTGGTCTTGTCGACGACGTGTCGGGAAAGCGGTTTCTGAATTGGCTTTTTCACGATCGGATTCCTTGCGGTTGGCTTGCAGCTTGTATCGGGAACGGCAGCGAAACTCGCCTGAAATCCGTTCCTGCAATGACAACGCGGGGAACGGCCGGGAAATGCGCCAACGGTTCTGAAAAAAAACCTGCAGTTCCCCTGAAACAGCTTTTTGCGGGCATTTCCCGCTGCCACCGAGGAGCCGTCCCGTGCCGCGTGAAAGTCCTTATCGGCGTTGCCCCGGACCTTGTCCCTGTTAAGCGATGGGAGAAGGACCCCGGTGGTTTTCCGACAGGCTCCGGGCCTTTCCCAGCAGTTCGTGAACGAGCGCGACGATTTGCGGCCCGATCGTGGCATCGCAGAACGTGCTGGCCTGGATCAGTCGACAGTAGGCGGGCAAAGGGGTCGGTTCCATCATGATCGGAGCGATGATTCGCTTGTTTCCGGTGGGGTCTCGGGTCAACGCCAGTTGCAGTTCCCACTGGCAGAAGTCCGACCTGAAGTACGCCGGACAATAGATCGGCAGGAACAGCCTGCAGTGCATCACGGCCTCGGCAAGTTCTGTGAGCCAGCCCATTCCCGCATTCAAATTGTGCTTGTCAAAGAAAACCAGGGGGCTGCCCAATGAGACCACCAGAGGATGGACGACGTTTCCTTCCACCCATTCCGTACAGGTCCGGGAATAACTGATGAACACGGCAGGGGACTGGACCGGATCAGACTCCCGGTTTTCCTTTCCGCGCCAATGATCGACCAGAGTGGACAGGCGGGAGAGCGAACTCGGACCTCCGGCCACCTGCGTTCCGTCGCGACTCGCGTCCGAGTCATCAGCCGGCGAAGGCAAATCCGCGAGAACAGGTTGCCCGCCGCCGCGACTTCCGAACTCCACAAAGATCTGTTCGATCCGGTCTGCGGACAAGACCGTGCCCGACCGGGGCGCATCGACGATGGTGTAACTGTGCCCGCGCCCGTCATACCAGGGATCGTTGTTGGAATATCCTTGCCGGGCGGGGCGCGGAATGCCGGACTGAGGATCAATGTTCCGATCGTCAACACCCGACTTTGCGATCCGCGCCTGTGATTCCGCCTCCTCCAGCATTTTACCGAGTCCCTGCAAAGTCACGCCGCTGTCCGGCGTCACTGACAGAATGCAACGATGCCGGCGCGAAGTCTGCCCCGCCGGGGGACCCGTGCCTTCATCGGTCTTCTGGTCACCGTCGCACAAGTCGGCGGCAAAAACCGCCAATGCGGCAAACCCCCTTCCCGATGGCGAACTCGCCTGATCGGATCGCGCCCAATCCTTGAAATAGATGCAGCGGTCCGGATCGTCGACATCCTGGACCTTTCGGGCGAGAAGCGTGTCGACCGACTTCGTTCCCCCGAACTCGCCCGGTAAGTTCAATGACAAAATCCGGCAGGCACATTCGGCGTCCTTGAGCTTGTCCCGGTAACGGCGCAAGTCATTCTGCACTTCGCGCCGGTCGCGGGGCCGGAAAACCTCGCCGCAGGCAAAGGCGTCCACTTCGGTGATAGGCACGTTTCCCGCCTGGAACTGCTCGTCCACAAACTGTGTGGCCCGCAAGCCGCCGGTCAAGCACTCGCGCCAGCCCTCGGGCCCGCCACCTCCGTGATCATTCATCAACAGCAAGTACCCGGAGTACAGGGAGAAAGGATGCTGCTGGCTGAACCCCGAGTGTCCCCGGTCGACATGATCGGCATAACGGGAAAGTGCCGCCGCGGAGGACGGCAATTTTCCCTCGACGAGGATCGCTATCGCAAGGTAGGCCGAAACGAGGCAGTCAAAGTCGGGATACTGATGCAGGAAAATCGTGAACGGGTCTTCTGGCAAGCGGTTGTCGCACACGGAAGCGCTAACTTGCTCGGGATGCCGAAACACCAGTCCGGCTGTCGATCCGGTATACGCCGCAAGCTGATGATGGTCGATCACACCGGGACCAATCGCGTTTCCGGTATCGAGATAAAGAGAGTCGCGGGGCGGCAAGCCCGGGTCCACCGACTCGCCAAAACCAGCAAATTCAAAACGGATCGCATCGCGTGCCACCAGGTTTTTTGTCATCACTTGTCCTGCAGCCTTTCCAGGGCGATCCGGGCATCCTCCTTTTGCCAGTCGGTTACCGCGCATTTTTCGGCGACCCGATTCCATTCAGTGCGCGCCGCGGCAAAATCCTTGATCTGCTCCAGTGCCTGTGCCTTTCCGGAGGCTGCCATGAAGTGATTCGCTTCCCTTGCGAGTATGGCGTCAAAGTCGGCGATGGCGGCCCGACTGTCCCCGCGTTGCAAAAAGATGGTTCCGCGCACCGCCAACGCGCAGGTTTCCGATGGCGACAACTCCAGCGCGCGGCCGGCCGATTCGAGAGCCGCTTTCTGGTTGGCCACCGCCAGTGCCGGATCATCGGTCTGGCTCAACAACAGGTTGGTCAAGGCCAGCACCCCCCAGGATTCGGCCGACAACGGGCCTTCGCCGCCACCGGTGATTTTCTCGAGGCCCTTTTTCGCCAGCTGAACCCAGTTTTGTCCGGTCAACCTCCCCATCGGCCGGTCCAGTTGCATGGCCATCCGGTACGCCGCCACGGTCTCCTGATCGCGGCCGAGAAGTTCCATCGAGTGCGCGCGCGCCCAATAGACATCCGGTTCTGTCGGTGCGAGGGTCCGCGCCCGGTCAAAATCCGCGATCCCGCGCGATTCAAGTTGCTGTGCCGCAAGGTTCGCTTCGGAATTGACCTGATCCTCAGGCGGGTTCTCCGCCTGGGAAGATCCCGTCGCCGGCGCGGCGGCGCCCGCGATCTTGCGAATCCGGAGCGACTGGAGGATCAGCGAGCGGGCGCGCAGCTCATAGCCGCGAGGAAACGACGGTCGCAGGGTAATGCAGCAGTTGAGCGCCGACTCGGCACCCTGCAAAAGTGTTATCGCCTCATCCACATTGCCGGCCCGATTCCGCTTTCTGCCAGGCAAAAGGGACAAGGCGCCCGCCAGTCCCGAGTTTTTCTTTTCCCCAGCCGAATCTTCAGCGGAAACGACCTCGGCATCCAACAGATTGTATCCTTGTTCACCCAGCGCCCAACCCAGCGTGAAGTGATGCCAATACTGTTGCGGGTCCATACTGCAGGCGATCCGCAGATGCCGGATCGCGGCAGGCCCCGGATTCTTCAAGTCGAGCCCTGCATTCTCCGGCGCGTTGGACAATACCATCCGGCCGATGGGGCTTTCGGCGGCGTGGGCGATCCAGAAATGGGTGATCCCCAGCAGAAAATGGTCGTTGGCCGTCTGCGGTTCGGGCATCGGAGGCAGGTCTTTCTCACCCAGGCGCATCCGGCAAAACCAGTCGATGACCGCGGCCGCCGCCGTCGGCTTGAATCGCTCGGCCTGGTTGAGCGCCTCCCGCGTCGATCGAACATACTCGTCCGCCGGCTCCGTGAAATTCAATGCGGCCGGTTTGGCTCTCAAGGCGGCCAACAGGATCAATTGCCGGTGAATATCCTGCTCCAGTTGGCCAATCTGCCCCTTTTGCAGACGGGGGTGAGTTTCGGCAAGACCCGTCCACCACTCGGGTTTCTCCAGCGCTCTCACACTTTCAACAGCGCTCTCGCAGGCGTCGCGGGCCTCATCGTCGCGCTCCGAGCCTATTAGAAACCATGACAGGTCTGAATAGTGGTAGAACCCGGCGAGGCTATTCATGGATTCTTGCAGTTCGGTGATTTCGTCCCGGCGGACTTGCAGCCGCGCGGCTGCGGAAGTCCGCGCCAGCTCGGGGTCCGCGAGTGTCTGCTCTATCCGTTTCGCCATCAAGTCGGCGGTTTCGCGGCCATCGCGCAGATTCTCCGCGTTCAGGTAGACCCCCTGGCCATCCTTGTCGTCCATGCCGAGCGTCGCCCGGAACGCGCCTTCCAGGTACGAGATGTCCTGATCAACCTGGGTCGCCTGTTGTTCCGCGCGGGCCGACCGGCGCGATTCGTTCCGGGTCCACAAGCCGATAACGGCCAACAACAACACCGCTGTAGCCGCCATGGTGGCTTTGGCGGGATTCCGGCGAATCCATTTGCGCGCGATCGTGAAAGGGCCTGCCGGGCGGGCGCGCACCGGCTCTCCGCGCAGGTACCGGTCGAGATCATCCGCGAAGTCGGCGGTGGTCGTATAACGACGGTCGCGGTCCCGTTCGATGGCCTTCATCACCACGGTTTCAAGTTCGCGCGGAACCGCAGGCGCGACACGCCGCAGCGGCCGGGGCTCCTTCGCCTGCACTGCGTGTAACAGGGCCGCCTTGTCGTGCTCGAACTCTTCAAAGGGCCGGTGCAGCGAGAGGCACTCGTACAAGGTTGCGCCCAGTCCATAGACATCCACCCGCGAGTCAGGCCCCGACCGGCCGGCGGGCATCAGCGACTCCGGCGCAAGGTACTGCAACGTGCCCACAAGTTCCTGGGTGAACGTCTGGGACCGGCTATCCACGCTTCGGGCCAGCCCGAAGTCCGTGAGAATTACCCGCCCGGAGGAATCCACCATCAGGTTGCTGGGCTTGATGTCCCGATGAACGATTCCCTGCAGATGGCAGGCCGTCAGGGCATTGGCCGCTTCGCGAATCAGGCCGACAACCCGCTCCGTATAGCTGGCCCGGCCCGTCGAGCCTGTCGAAGTTCCCGACATGGTTGACGCAGCGGACTGGAAATCGGCGAGTGTAACGGCACCCGTTCGCCCGCGAAGTTGTTGCAGAATCTCCTCGAGGCTTTTTCCCTCCACATACTTCATTGCAATCCACGGGATGCCGGCGGTTTCGCCGGCCTCGTAGATCGGCACCACATTGGGGTGTTCCACCCTGGCAAGCGCCACCGCCTCCTCTTTCATCCTCCGCCGCGCAGACTCGGACAGGGCCCGTTGCAACGGCAATGTCTTGAGCGCCACACGCCGCGGCGGGTCGTCGGCAAACGCCTCGTAGAGAACACCCTGCCCCCCGGCATGAACCTGCCGCACGACGCGAAATGGACCATAACGCTCTCCCGTCGCTCGATTGGCCAGTTCGTTCAATTCCGTTTGCTGGATCAGCGTCTCCACCCCCGTCGTGTCCAGCGACGTTTGGCCCGTAGTGATCTCCAGCAATTTCCTCGCCGCATCGGCCCTTTGATCGCGATAGTTGACCAGGCCCGATCCTCCCCGCGGATTGCCATAAGACAAATACTCGACCCGATCGAGCCCGGCGCCCTTGTTGAGCACGAGGACGTCGTCATACTCCTGATCGAACACCCAGAGTGGCGACAAGGCAATGGTGCGATCGTGAAACCGCAACGCCAGCGACGAGTCGGCGAGTTCCGGTGCCGGGCCGGACTCCATCAGCGCAGTGGGTCCGGTCAAGCGCATCGCCTGGCCGGCGGCGTATCCTGTCATGGCGGGTGCGTCATCCCCTACCACGGCCGAGAGGATGGATCTTGCCAAAGCTGCCATCGCCGGCGCGCGCTGACCGACCTCCGATGAGGTGAGCCCGGAACCGTGCCCCGCGACGCTGTTGCGATAGGCGGCGAGCGAATCGGTCAGAATCGCGCCCACCGTTTTTCCATCCAGTCCCGGAACTTCGCTCTCCACCTTCCTGCCCACCACGCCGGATAGCCAGACTCTCGCCGGATGGGCAACGGGAAGTTCGTCCTGGCACGTGCGCAACATGCGGCACCAGTGGCCGAGACTGGGTTTGACCAGCGCGCCGCAAGCCGACTGGGCCGCCGGACTCGCAGTGCGCACTGACATCCATGCCATCACCGCCGCCGAAGCCATGTACTTGACAGCAGCCTCAAGCGAAAAAAACGCGCGCTCGTGCACGGAAGCCGCCGACTCGGCGTAAAGGACCCGTCGCCATGCCTGGGCCAGCGGCAAGGGAAGCGCCGCAATCAACGCGCGATCGGTTTCAACTGTCTGGTTCATCCCGGAACGGTGGTCAGGACTCATTGATCGGGTCGGATGGCCGATGTAGTATAACTGGAATGCCACGACGACGACGAGCAGATGAGTCGGGCGGTTTGTACCACGCGCTCAACAGGGGTAACGCCCGTCAGACGATGTTCCGCAAACACGCGGACTACGAAGCTTTCGAGCGAATTCTCTCCGAGGGACTCGAACTTTACCAGGTTTCCCTGTTGGCATTCCAGCTGAGGCCCAATCATTGGCATTTGGGGATGCAAGTTGGGTGGAATCAACTGCCAGGAAGCTGAACCTGGAACCCGCCCTCCGCCCCCGCGGCCGTCCGCGGGTCCATCCTGATGCCGGATTCGATAACAACGATAACAATGAGTCCTGACCCCTTTGTTTCTCCAAAGTGGATTGTCGCATTTTCCGACCTTGGGGACGCCACGGTTTCGCCTCTCCGACTTTCTTCCCGCGCTGACCGTATCGAGGAACTCCTCCGTGAATTCCAGGCAACCGCAAGGAGTTCCGGGGCAGACATCGAGTTGCTCTGCATGGCCCGGAGCGACCTCGATCTGATTGCCATTGAAATCGCCGAAAGAATGGGGCTGCCGGTCCATATCATCCTCCCCATCCCGGTCCCGGAGTTCGCCGAGACACTTCGGGAACAGCCCAACGATCGGGTGTTGCTGCTTGCAGCGATCGCCAAATCCGGCGGGTTGGCGGATCTCAATCCGCAGGAGGTCGAGAGAGTTCGCCAATGGGCGGGCGGGTCAGCCCTTTCCGGTGCATTGCCATCGATGAATCCGGGATGGACCTGCCGGGTTTCGCAGGGGTCCTCAAGGCGGGAGGACAGCCTGCAGGATTGCCGCGTGGAAATGATCGAGGCGGCGGATGCATTGATCGCGATACAGAACCAGGGTGATGTCGGTGCCGGGGACCAGGAACCAGATGTCATCCGCCAGGCCAGGGCTCGCCGGATCGCCATTGCGGAGATCAGGGCGGATGACCAGCCGTCCGCTTCCATAGAATGGAATCCGAAGCCCTGGGCAGCGGATCAGCTGATGAGTGAAATCAGCCAGGTCATGAAACAAGCCGGCGCCAATCACTCCCCGGGCCGTACGTTTGATCATGTGTTCGCATCGCTTGACGGCGTGGCCAGCCGGATGGGAGGGCGGCTGAAGAACCGCGTGAACACGATCATTGTCTTGCAGTTCGCGGCGGGACTGCTTGCGACAATCAACGCGGCGTTTTTCCTGCCACGGGTCGAAGGCCACATTCTGAGTTCCCGTTTTGAATGGAACTCTGTTGCAATTTTGTCCCAGGTCGTGATTGGCGCGCAGCTGATTCTGGTGTCCGCGGCTTTCCTGATGGGTTGGACTTCGCGGCGGACGAAACTGCAGGCCAAATGGCGCCAGACCCGGTTTGCGGCTGAGATATTGCGGAGTCTGGCCGAAACCCGGGGGCTGCTGGATCCGCTTTACCCTGTTGTGTCGCGGCACAATCCGGCCTGGCACCGCCTGGCGCTTTCCTGTGGGCTGGCCGCCGAGCGCGATCGATCCATCCGCACGGTGGATCGTGCGATTGCCATCTCCAACTACCGGCGAAACCGGATTGAGCAACAGGGACAGGCCTATTTTCGCCAGCTGCATGGCCGGGCATCCAGGCTATCGGCAAATCTCGGCAAGATCGCCTTCTGGGCAGGGATGTTCGCACCACTGGCATTGCTGCTCGCGGTCTTTCTCAAGGTTTTCCACGAGGACTGGATTGCAACCAGCAAGTGGAGTCCGGTCCTGATCGTGATCCTTCCGGTCCTGCTTCCATTGCTTGCCGGAACATCGGCCTCCTTTCGGGTCGTTACCGACGCTGGCCGGCGATCGGAACGATATCAGGTCGTGGCCGGGCGGCTGCAAGCGCTGGGAGAGTGGTTGCCAACGCTGACGACTTCGGCGTCGATCCGTCGGGCCGTTGCAACGGTGGAGGCCATTCTCCTGGACGAGCTGATCGAATGGCATACGGCGAGCAAATCGACGGGGAAATGAACCAGGTGGATTTGCGCGTAGAAGTTCCCTACACTGGTTGGCAAGTCGGCTCCGCATCCACGAGACGGGACATTTGACCTTTCGCGCGGGAACAAGTGAAACCAGCGACGTCGCCAACACCGGCCCTTCCGTCCGTTGTCCAGATCGGGTTCAGCGGTTCCCGTGATTTGTTCAAGGGCACGCCCGTGGACTCACCGCAGGAGAAAATCCTGCTTGGAGAAACCGATCAATGGCTGGAGCAGCGATGGGCGCGGGTCAGATCCGAACTCAAGCTGCGCGACAACCAGTTTCTGGTCGGTATCTCGCAAATTGCCTGCGGGGCGGACATGGTCTTTACCCGGGTTTGCCGGAAGCTGTCTGTTCCACAGCGAATATTTCTGCCGCAACATCGCGAACAATTCCTGGCAGCGGCCGGTACGGATGGAAAGCCGGACTTCACCGAACCCCAGCGGGAGGAAGCGGAGGCACTTCTGGAATCGGGCCATATTTTCCAGGAGAGGGTTGTCGCCAGTTTCCACGATCGAACCGCGCGATTTGAAGATACGAATTTCGAAATCATGCGGATCAGCGATGCCATGGTCTGCATGCTGCGTTCGGAAGCCGATGGCAAGCCTGGTGGCACGCACCAGCTGCTGGAACGGGCGATTCGCCGCGGGCTTCCGACCCTGGAAATTCGCGTGGCCGGGACTAACGGAAGGCTGGCAATTGTGAAAGACCAGTGGCACAACCTTCGCGAGGATTACCAGCCTCCCGGAAACCTCCCTGCCGAGATTGCAAGCCTGCCTTTTCCGCCGCTCCCTTCGGGTTGCGAACCCATTCCCCGGCGTGATGAATACTGTGGAGCCCTTCGCGAATTGACGTTGCGGCAGGCAGGGCGGAAACAGCGCCTGTTCAAGATCGCGGCTGCCATGATCATCGTCACGCATATCGCGGCCACCCTGCTCGCGGCTCTGGCCCTTTCCATGCATGACTATTTCTCGCACCGGGTCGTTGTCGGAATCCTGCTGGTCGAACTGGCCTTGCTGGTGGCAGGCAACGCCATCCATTTCTGGATCCACCATTCGCGGACCGTCCAGGCCTGGGCGATTTCCCGGGTGATCAGCGAGTTGTTGAGATCGCTGGATTCCATCGGAACGAGGCATTTGTATCTCGAGCACCTGTTCCGATTGCATTTGCCTTACCGATACCGGCCCTTGTTGCGAACGTTGAGCGTGTTGCATCTGAAGTCGACCTGGCCATCACGGGATCAGGCCTGGCAGCCTCAGCGCGACCGGTACATCCGGCAGCGGTTTGAAGATCCGGTCAATGGTCAACCTCGTTTTTTTGAACAGGCATTGCACGAAGACCGGCGGACATTGAAGACTTGCCAACGGGTGTTCCTGATATGCTCTGTTTTGGCAATGCTGGCGACGTTGTCGAAGGTTCTCCTGTTGGGGAATCACGACGATGATCCGATATGGCTGGCGATTGCAGGCGGACTGGCCGTGGCCTTGCCGGTTTTGGCAGTCGGTGGACTGTCCTGGGCAGCGGCGGTGGATTGCGAAGCCCGGGTCGATGCATTTGGCGAAGTCCAGCAGTTCCTGAAGCGGCAACGCCCGCATCTCGAACAGGCTGCGTCGGGCAGGGAGTTCGACCGGTTGCTGTTGGAGACAGAGACGGTTTTGCTGGGAGAGATCACGAACTGGTATTCGCGTCGTTCCAGCAAAGGCGTCAGCTAGAACGCGATTGGAGAATTGCGGCGGGCGCGACTCATGGAGTGCTGGCCCGGCCGCGTCGAGGGCGGGCTGATGAAAACCGGAGACCATTCCCAACACCTGATTTCCCGCTGGTCGCGCCCGGGTCCGAGGCGGATCTTGTCCATCGACGGTGGTGGCGTCCGCGGCATCGTAGCGCTGGCCTTTCTGGAAAGGGTCGAAACAGCGGTGCGAAAAAAGTGGGGTGTCCGCTGCCTTGCCGAGCATTTTGATCTGATTGCGGGAACGTCCACCGGGTCGATCATTGCGGCATTGCTGGCGTTGGGCAAGCCGGTAGCCGAGATCCGGCAGCTGTACCTCACTTTTTGCAAAACCGCATTTTCGCCGAACCTGATCGGCAAGTTCACTTTCGGTATTCTCGCATCAAAATTCCGGTTGGCCCCTATCCGGGAACTGGCGGAACAGGTGTTCGGCGACGTTCGTTTGGGTGATGCACCGATTGTCACGGGGATGCTCGTGATGCTCCATCGGGCCGATTCCAACAGCCCATGGCCTGTGCACAATCATCCGCAAGGAAAGTACTACGCGGCAATCTTCGGCAAGGACCATTTGGCCAACAAGGATATTCCGCTTGCCAACCTGGTCCTGGCCAGCTGCGCGGCTCCCAGTTTTTTCCGGCCCCGGCGAATTGAAATTGGCCGCTCGCAGGAGGGCCGGATCGCAAGCGGGTTGTTCGTCGATGGAAGTGTTTCGCCACACAAGAACCCGGCCCTGCAGGCCTTGCGGGTCGCGACGATCCCCGGCTACGGGTTTGCCTGGCCAACGGGCGAAGACCGGCTGGAAATCGTTTCTGTCGGCACCGGGATGAGAAGACGCATGCTGACCTCCGGCCGGTTTTCTCCGGCCGGAGTTCTTGCTGTGAAATCCCTGCTTTCGTTGATCGATTCGTGCAATGACGAAGTGGAACTGATGCTGCAATGGATGTCGCACAGCCCTACCGCAAGGAGCATCGACACGGAAATCGGCGACCTTTCCGGACATTGCATTACCGGAGAGCCGGCATTCCGTTATTGGAGATGGAACCTGCCCTTTGACCGCGAATGGCTGGAGCGTCAGTTGAACCGCCGCATGGATGAGGCAAAACTGGACCGGCTCTATCGAATGGACGGCGTCAACAATATCGCCGAACTGGAAGACCTTGCGGCGAAGGCCGCGTTCCATCTGATGTCCGGGGGAACCGGCCCGGATTAGGCTTCACTTCCAGTCGGGCCATTGCCCCGTTGTTTTTTCCGCTGAAGGGAACGGTTGAGGACAACCGTTTCGCACCTCAACAACAATGCCCGGCTGGCAGCGGTGAGAGAAACGGCCAGTGGACCTGGCAGGAGCTTCACCGGTCGGGTCCGGGTTCAACCCGATGTCCGGTCATTCATTGGTCACGTCGATCACCGTTCCCGTCGCCCGGCTGTGAAGGATGACCTTCACATCCCCGCCAGACTGATCCACGGAAACCATATCAAAAATGATGATGATCGGCCCCGAAACCGTTTCGCTCGTGTCCTCGTCGTTGACTGGTCCGAACTCGAAATCCAGGCCTTCGCCGTCCGTACCTGGAACCTTGTCGAGGTATTTGAACTGCGAATGTCCTCTGCCGCCCCCTCCGCGGTAGCTCACGCGCAGGGCGAATTCGCCTGCGCCAATGTCGGAAAGTGCCTTGCAGCGAATCGTGCCGGAGAATTTTTGTCGGAGGCCAATGCGCCCGGAGTCTTTCATGACCAGATCGGAAAGCTCAAAGGATGGCGTATCCGCCGGTGTAGCCTGGCCGCCGTTGGAAGACGTCTGCACGCTGCTGCTTTCCAGTCCCATCGCCGCAGCCTGTTCGGGTGTATAATCAAATGAAAGGACCTGGTTGCTGAACAAATGCAGCGACCGGTAGTTGCCCGATTCCATCAAATCCGATCCAAAAAAGATATTCAGGTTGTAGTCCTGCGCAAGATGCTCGTCGATGATCTGGGCCATGTCCGTGACGATGGAATGATCATAACCAAACTTGTTGGCCGAACGGACCCAATCCACCGCGGCCTCGCGGGCGGATTCCTTGCCCGGCGGCCACGCACTCTGGCCCCGCGCGCCGGTTACGAGTGAGATCAGGACGATCATGGTCAAGGCACCGATCTGGGAAGATTTCATGGCAGGCTCCGGATTGCAGGGAAAGGGTCGTGACAGTTTAACAAAATCCAGGCTTCTTCGGGGCGGTGGACGGTATCCCGTTGCGGGTCAATTCTCACGCATCAGGTGGTCGGCCCGCAGATCATCGGGAGTCATCCAGTTCCGGCGATACCGGTGTGCCATCCCACAGGATGACCGTTCCGAATTCGTCGCCGCTGGCCAGTTGATTGCCGGCCGCGTCGAACTCGAGGCACGTCACTTCCCGCTGGTGCCCCCGCAGCGAGATCGCCTCGAGGCCCGTATCGGGATCCCAGATTCGAACAGAGCGATCGTGGCTTCCGCTGGCAAATCGCGACCCATCCGGGACAAACGAGAGCGATGTCACCAGATCGGAGTGGCCGGAGAACCGGCGCAGGGTTGTCGACAGGTCCTGATTCATCAGGACGATGAGGCCGGGTTGGCTGGTGTAACCCGCCGCGACCAGCACTTCCCCGGTCTTCGGGCGAATCTCGATATCCCGAACTGGCCCGCCGAACCGCGTTTCGCCGATGCGCTTCCCGGTTACAAGGTCCATCGCGATCAGCTCGCCGCCCCCGCATCCCACATACAGGACGCCCGTCACCGTTTGCAAACGCAGGCTGAGGACCGGTGAGCCAAGTTGAGCCAGAATTTCGAATGTCTCCCCGGCGATGTCGTGAACTGTGATGGAGCCATCATACCAGCCGACCGCAATGGTGCCCGCGTCGAGGAACTCGGCGCTGTTCGCCGTGGATGCCGGACCCTCCAGGGGAGCGACGTAGCCCAGACCGGAACCGAAAGGCGATTCGGAATCAAATTCAAGCAGTCGCACCTGGGGGTTCACCCCGAATCCGCCGGTGGTCGCCAGCTGATTCGAGAACCGGGACTTCACGAGAAAGGCGGCCGCGCTGACGTCCACATCAAAATACCCCTTCATGGCCAGATTCACGACGCGAATGGCGCAGCCTGCGAGTCCCTCGCTGTTGGTCATCATTCCGCAAGTCACCACGCGCTTTCCATCGGGTGACCAGGCGACCCCCTCAACATTCACGAGCATCGACTCAAAGGTGCGGATCGGCCGTGCAGACACGGGAGGTTCCCAGAACTTGAGCTGCTGGTCGCGGGAAACTGAGGCAATGGTCCCGCCGGTGGGCGAGGCCGACAGGTTCCGGATCCAGTTTTCGTGCCCCCGGTAGACATCCAGTTCTTTCCGGTTGTCGAGGTCCCACACACGAATCGTCGAGTCCCATCCCGCCGTCAACAGTTTCCCGTCCCCGGAGAACTTGACGCTGACCACGGCGCCGTTGTGCCCGCGCAGGACCTTCGGCTCGGAACCGTCCTGCCAAAACTGGACCCGCACAATTCCGTCATAGGAGCCGGTGGCCACAAGTCCCCGTTCGGGATTCAGGTCCGCACAGAAAATCGTGGATGAAACTTCGGAACCCGCGGGTTGCGCATGGACCCAGACCGGATCTTCCTTTCCGGCTTCAAACAGGACGAGGCCGCAATAGTCCTCGCTGACCAGGATCAAGGTGCCGTCACTGGACAAGGTCATCTGGTTACCGGCGTTCATGCCCCGTTTCCAGCGCGATTTTTCAGTGCCGGTGGCGACATCGATCAACCGCAATTCGTAACTTCGTGAATTGTCCTCGTGCCACGATTCATGGACCACGGCCGCCGTTGTCCCATCGTCGCTGATCGCCGCCAGGGTCGCGTTCCCCAAGTCGAACCGGCTGACCTGGTTTCCCGAGTCGACGTTCCAGACCGTCAATTCGGCCGCGCTGATGCAAACGGCCGTTTCCCCCTTGCCGGGCAGCACGACCTGATCCGCCGGTGCCGCGAGTGGCCCCAATTCCGCGACCTTTCTCATCTTGACGCAGTCCCAGACCTCAATCCGGTGGCCGGGAGAATTGAGATCAAAGGCATCGATGTTCTTGATGGAAACGGCGACCCGCGGGCTCTTTTGCGAGAAATCGACCCAGAGCAACTCACCATCCATCGACAAGGACTTCGATTCCTCGCGGCAGCGCCGGGCAACATGATGCCATTCCCAGTGTCTCATCGTTTCCGGCATGGCCCCGAGCAGGGCCTTGGCGGTCGTGACCCGGTTGTCAGACAGGTGCTGCATGGCAAGGGTTGGATTGCGAAACGCCAGATTGAAGTCCGCACGTTCAAGTGCAATCCGGGTCTGGGCAAGGGCTTCATCGCGGGCCACACGGGTTTCGGTCTCCTTGCGAAGCGCCTCGGCTTCCCGTTCCCGGGCTGCCACGGCCTCTTTCCGCTTTTCGATGGCCTCGTCCCGTTCCCGGTCAGCGACGGTTTTGAGGCTGTCGGCGTAGCGCCACTGGGAGTAGCTGTAGATAGCAAAAGCGCTGCTGAGCACAAGGAAAGCAGCTCCGATCACACCGGCGATCCAGAGTCTCCTGCGGCTGGCCTGCCGGACCTGTTTCGCGGACAGCTCGACAAACTCGACCACGAGGGGAGAAAGCGGGACCCGAGTTTCCAGCAGCGACTCTGCAACCGCCAGCGGTTTGCCCGTTGCCAGAAGATATTCCGGATTGCGCGAGGAAGCATTCCAGATCTCCGCGGCGACGGTCACCCTGGCCCTCGCCCTTAATAGTTCTTCGTTTTCGCGAAGCCAGCCAGTCAGCCTGGGCCAATGCCGCAGCAATGCTTCGTGGGCGAAACCGATTGTCTCCACGCCGCCCAAATCGGTGTCGGTCACGAGGAGCCTTGCGAGGACCAGCGTTTCGATCAATGTCTCGTCGTCTTCGGTCCGGAGCACCCGGGTTTTGGGAACGCGGATGGCCGCGGCCGAACCGTCGGCACCCGCCGTCAGCGATACGCAGGCCTCGAACAGCCCCGGCAGCCGGGCCTGGACTTTCTCGGGTAACGCCACCAGCACTTCTTCGGCACGCCGCGCAATTGCCCCTTCCAGGCCTCCCAGTTGCCGGTAGGCCGCAAAGGTCATCATGCTCTGGTCACGGCTTTTGTAGAGCTGGTCGAGGATGAAGCCCAGCAAGGGCAAGGCTTCCGGATTCCCGGAGGCGGATTCGAGGATGGTTTTGTCAAGTCCAACTCCTGTTTGCGGATCGCTTTCGAACCAGACTCCCGCCACTTTCGCCGGATACTGGATCATCTGCTCAATCTCGCCCGACGAGGGGGGCAGCAAGTCGTACTGCCCGTCATTCCCCTTGAGTTTCAGCAGCTGAGGAACGGATGCAAGCCGCGAATACATATCGCTCCGCATCGTCGCAACCACCCATACGAGGCCACTTCTGACCAGGGTCTCCAGCGCAACAGCGAACTGGCGGCGGCTTTCGTCCGTGCCATCGGGTCCGGTAAAGATCTCCTCAAGCTGGTCGATCACGAGCAACAGCCGGGCAGCGGGTACGGCCTCGAGCTTCTCAGATTGAGCGGCGGCTTTCGCGTGTGCATCAAGGGCGGCACGGAGCGGTGCAATCAGCAACTCTGGCCTGGAATTGAGCAACTCACCTGCCTGTTCCGAGCCGAATCCAAGCTCTGCCAGGTTGGGTAGTGCCGTTTTTGAAACAAGGGCAGTCCCCAACACTCTCGACGGACCACCCGCATCGGCCGGCCGCACAATGGCATGCCGCCAGAGACCAATTCCCTCCACCACACCCGGAACCGTCAGCACAGGGACCAGTCCAGCGCGCACCAGCGAAGACTTGCCGCTGCCGCTCATGCCGACAACCAGCACAAACGGACTTCCCTCCGCACCGCGCTTTTGCAAACGGTTCTTCAGTTCGCCGACTGCGCGCGTCCGTCCAAAGAAAATCTCCGAATGTTCAACATCATACGGACTCAGGCCGCGAAACGGGTTCCCTTTGTGCCAGGTCCCCTCTCTCGGGCCCGTCGGCGCTACAGGTATTGGCCCAACCCGGTTGGCGAGGAAACTCCGCAGGTGCGTTTCCAGCAAGCGCTCGAACTGGTCGGCAGCGTCGAAACAATGAAATGCCGCGCGGAAACCGGAATCCGCATTCCCAAACCAACGGTCGATGAACTGGTCGAGAGCCTCTTTTTGCTCCAGCCGTGCCAACAGTTGTTCCCGCGACTGCAAGCTGGCGACTGCTTCGCTCGTCTTGCGGTAAACAAGCAGGTCCGGTGTCCCGCGCTTGCGAAACGAGGCCAACGCGTTTTCAAATTCCCATTCCGTCCCGGATTGATAGGTCGAACCGTCCGGACGCCGGAATTGTGCCGGCAACCGCGTCCCCAGACGCGACCAGAGAATGCAAATGACAACGTCCGTCTGGTCGGGCGGAACAATTTGCGCCTGGAAGTGTTCCGAAGCGCGCAGCGGTTCGTGCTCCCAGACAATCGGCGTCAACGTCAGGCGCTGGCGGAACTCGACTTGCAGCCGCTCGATGACACGGACGGCAATCAGCCTTTCCTGGCCAACATCGCCAGGTGATGAGATGAAACAGCGAATCTCTCGCATGTCAACAGCCAACAGGGCCAAACGGGAGTCTGCATTCAGTGAAATGCCGCATACAACCGCGATTGTAACCAAATCGGATAGACCGGGGAGTGAACCGGCCTGGCAACAGCCTGCAACCGTCTGGACCGGCCAGGCTCCATTGCCGTTGACTGGTCCAAACTCAAAATCCAGGCCTTCGACGTCTGTACCAGGAATCTTATCGAGGTATTTGAACTGCGAATGTCCTCCGCCGCCCCCCTCCGCGGTAGCTCACGCGCAGGGCGAATTCGCCTGCGCCAATGTCGGAAAGTGCCTTGCAGCGAATTGTGCCGGAGGATTTTTTTCGGAGGCCAATGGGCCCGGAGTCTTTCATGACCAGGCCTGAGAGCTCAAAAGATGGCTTATCCGCAGGTGTTCCCAGGCCGCCGTTGGAAGACGTCTGCCCGCAGTGGTCCTGGCATCGGTTTGGCTCTTCTGCAGAGGCAGAACCCGTTCGCAATCGATCACCGGAGGCCGTCAAAGAGGCCTGACCCCTTTGATTCAAGGGCTTGCCGCCGTTAACGACCGGGACGAAAATGGCTGGCGCTTACCTCCCGCGCTCGGCCAGGTGTTCGAGCGTGCCTACCTGTCGCGGTGCAACATGCCGGACCGTTCGTTCCTTCGCACTTTTATCCTCATTCTGACGGTCGCGTGGCCGGCCTGTCGCGAAGCTTCTGGAGCAAGTCCTCAGGCTCCCGCCAATCTGGTTGAAGCGGTTGCCGCGCGGTCGCCCTTTCACGCTGAACGGCATTTGAAAGACGGCGAGTCGCCGGACCAGTTGCTGGGTGGTGAACCGCTGCTTGTGCATGCTGTGCGCGGTGGCAACCTCGAACTTTGCCGGGTCCTGCTGCTGAACGGTGCCGACGTCCAGGTCACCGGCAAGGGCGGAGAGGCACTCGCCCGGCTGGTTCCGCCCGACTCCGACGACGCGCTCGTCCTCACGTTCCTGATTCGCACATATCAGATGCTCGACAAGTACGCGAGGAAACGCGATCGACCTCGCCCGGAGCGCCCGAATCTCGTCGTGGTCTTTGAACCGATCGTCGATTACGACCACCCGGCCCTTGCCCCATACTATTACATCAATCGCCGCGAACTTGGTGGCCGCGACAACACCGACGACGATGAGGACAGCTTTATCGACAATGTCTATGGCTGGTCCGCGGTTCTCGACCGGCCGTTTCAGCTCAATCTCGCGCAGCGGCGAACGTGGGGGGAGTACCGATCGTTGATTCACGAACTGGCCGATCTGAACAACCGGCTGGAAACGGGTGAGATTTCCTGGCTCGATCCGCAAGTTCTGAAACTTTCCAGTTCATATCGCAACCCGATCGCGGCACTATTTGGAAACCGGACGGGTTGCACCGATCGGGAGTTCCTTGACCGGATTGTCGAAGTGTCCCACGGCACGCATGTCGCCGGGACGGTCGTACGTGCCAGCGACGGCCGGGCTTTGCTGCATACGATTACATGGCGCGGTTTCGGCGAGACGCCGTTTCCCGCCAATCCGCTGCCTGCGGTTGTCGATGGCGATCCCGATCGATGGCTGCGCGCTTTCCAGACCAACTCATTCGCCGACCGGATTGCCACGGGCCGCCGTGGCAGCGATTACCTGCGCGCCATCGAATGCGGGGTAGTCAACGGAAGTTTTGGAAATTCGTTCGACGCACATGTCGCGGTTGCGGAGGCCATCTGGAACGAAATGGCACTGATCAATCCGGACCTGTCACCCGCCGCGCTTGAAGTGATCGCGCAGGAAATGTACGCGTTCGAGTCGATCCCCTATGTGATCGCAGCCGCCGAGAATCCCGACATCCTGTTCGTCGTGTCGGCGGGAAACGATTCTCGCGACAACGATATCTCCAACCAGACGCCCGGAATCCTGTCCCGTTTTTTCCCCAACGTGATCACCATCGCCGCTTCCGATCCCACCGGTGACAAAGCCCTTTTCTCGAATTACGGAAAGAAAGGGGTGACGTTGGCCGCGCCCGGCGAAAAAATCGAGTCGGACGGTGTGGCCGGTTGCCGGTTGCTGATGAGCGGAACCAGCATGAGCGCGCCCCATGTTTCCGGCGCTATCGCAAGAATCCGGGCGGATCATCCAGACCTGTCGGCGGTCGAGATCAGTCACCTGGCCCAGCTTGGCGTATCCGATCCGCTCAAGAAGTGGAGCCTCTGGACAACAGCGGGCGGAATTCTCGACGCGAACGAAACGCTCGCCGTGATCGAAAAGCGGCCGGAGGCACTGAGTCGCATGGCTTGGCGGATGTACGGCACCGACCCCGACCTGCGTCCCGAGGTCTGGGTGACGGGATTGAATCAACTCCGCCAGGTTGCCGCCGCCAACCCGCATGATCCGCTGTTATTGCAATCTCTCGCCGCCGTGTACGACAAGGCCGAATTGCATCGCGAGGCAGTTTCGGCCATCGAACAGGCCATAGCGCATGATCCGTCATTGCCCGGGTTCTGGCACGGAAAATGCCTCGTCCACCATCATGCCCGGGAATACGATGAGGTTCTGCGGACAAGCGACGAGTTTGCGAAGCGGTTTCAGGAAAACGGGGAACACCTGCGGCTGCAAGCGGAAGTCCTCGAAATGGCGATGGATGCGGCAAAAGAAAAAGGTGATGAAAGTCTCCGAGGGCGACTGAACAAGTCATATCGGGAAGCTCTCGCCGGGTTGAAGAGTTTTTCAGGCGAGCCGGTCATGGAACATGAATCAGGCTTGCAACGCGCGAAAGCGGAGCTCACCGATGAAATCCGGTCAATGCAATTCTCCGTTCGCGGCAAGAAAGATGATTTCCTGATCGCCGATCTGGAGTCCGCCGCGTTCGACACGATCCTGACGGTCAAGGGGCCGGATATGCTTGAGTGGAAAAACGACGATCGGGAGGAGGATATTCGCCATTCGAGGCTTGAAATCACGCTTCCGGCGGATGGCGAATATCTCGTGATCGTGGACAGCTATGATTCGACAGCGACCGGCGAATTCGAGTTGACTCTCCGCGGCGCCAGTGCGACGCTCGAGCGGTTCCGGGAACCGCTTCGACACTGGCCGCCGGGTTCGCGTTGATCATGCTGCACAACTTTCTGACGATCGCATTCGCAGCACCCAAATATCATGACAGACGAAGGGTGGCGGAAAAACCTCTCGGCCAGCATCCGGCGCCAACCGGCAAAACCGCCGGTTTTTTCGCAGGTCTTGTGGAAAACGGAAAAATTTTCCGGAAACGGCTATCCCTTGACGGGCACGCCTGCCATTCCCCCTTTGTCAGGCGATCCGGTCGATTCGACCGACCCCGACAAACACAATACCCGAAACACTTTCGAACCCTTCGAAAAAAGGAAAAAGACATGAAAACCTGCATCACCGCCATCGCCCTTGCCGTCACCGCCTTCGCTGTGCAGATCAATGCCCAGACCATCATCATGGGTTCCGGTGGCCCGCGAGTTGTTCCCGGATGCCATGGACACGTGCACTATCCCCCCGCAGTCTCCAGCGTCAGCCCGTCCTTTGATGCGTGGGGCAATCCGGTCGGCCCGGCCTTCGTCACCGGCAACCAGTTCAACGGGTTCAATTCATCCACCGGCGGAGTTGACACCTTCAACGAACAAATCGACCATTCCGCCTTCCGCCCCGGCCGCGATGACAGCCGGTTCAATGGGACCGAACGCTATGTCGAACGCCCGATCTACGACAACTTTGGCAACGTGGTGGGTTATCAGCAGGGATACGTCTGGAACAACAGCTTCACCGGCGAAGAGCACGGCGACCTGACCAACTACACTCCCAACGGAATGGGGGGAGTTCACCAGCAGTCGCAGACCAAAAGCGCCCGGCCGGGTGTTCACACCCAGCGGCAGTCTTACAGCGGCCGCGGCCAGTAGTCCGGCCAGGATAACCGGAACAATGATTCCCTGGTAAAATCAACTCCATCATCACCGGCCAGCCCTGCTCTTGCGGGCTGGCCGGCCTGTTTTTCCGCCCGCCGACACGGTGTCGCACGGTATCGGACAGGCGATTTTCCGGATGATACAATTTGCGATGCTTTCCCGGGTTGATGGAAAGTGAAGTTGAGGCCTGGATGAATGTGGATAACCGGCTCCTCGATCAGCTAGCCGATGAATTCGAGCAGCTTTGGCAACAGGGAATTCGGCCTCAACTTGAGCAGTGGCTCGATCGCGTTCCTGAAGAACACAGAACCGGACTTGCCGACCTGCTCATCCCAATCGACATCGAGTACCGACACGTCGGCCACGAGTCGATATCGGCGGAGAGGGACTACGGCCCCCTGGGAGAGGATATACAGGCGATCGCCAGAAAATGCCTCGAATCCGGGGGACCGGCGGCTGAGGGTCCCGGGATCGCGGCAGTGCCGCTTGACTCTGTCCAAAGGATCCAAAGGAAGCCTTCGACCGGTGAGGGAATGATCGCCGGCCCCTATCGATTGATTCGGCTGCTTGGAAAAGGGGGAATGGGAGAGGTCTGGCTTGCCGAACAGTCGGAGCCGGTCAAACGGCTGGCCGCCTTGAAGCTGATCCGCGTCGATCTTGGTTCGAAAGAGGTACTGGGCCGTTTTGAAGCCGAGCGCCAGGCCCTGGCCCTCATGAATCATCCCAATATTGCGCAGATTCTCGATGCGGGAACCACGCCGGACGGCCTTCCCTATTTCGCGATGGAATACGTCGATGGTCAGTGGCTGACCGGATATTGCGACTCGAAGCGACTGGGAGTGAACGAGCGACTGCAGTTGTTTGCCGACGTTTGCTCGGGCGTGCAACACGCTCACCAGAAAGGGATTCTCCATCGCGATCTGAAGCCGTCGAACATTCTCGTGGTCGAGATCGATGGCAAACCGGTGCCAAAAATCATCGATTTCGGACTCGCCAAGGCGATGGAGAACACGCAAAGGTTGACGGATAATACCTTGTTCACCGGGGTCGGACAGATTTTGGGGACACTCCGGTACATGAGCCCCGAGCAGGCTTGTCTCGACAACCTGGATATCGATACACGGACAGACATTTATTCGCTGGGAGTTGTCCTGTACGAGTTGCTAACAGGCGCGACGCCACTGGATTCATCGACTGTAAAAGGCCAGGCGGTTCTGCGGGTTCTGGAGTGGATCCGTGAACAGGAGCCCCCAAGGCCGAGCAGCAAACTGGGCAACAGTACCCGCGAGCAACTGACAGAAATCACGACGCACCGGAAGACGGACGTTTCCCGTTTGAACCGGGTATTGTCCGGTGACCTTGACTGGATCGTGATGAAGGCGCTGGACAAGGACCGGAATCGCCGGTATGAGTCGGCATCGGGCCTGGCGACCGACATCCTCCATTATCTTGCCGACGAACCGGTTTCCGCGCGACCCCCTTCCCTTCATTACCGTGTGGGGAAATTGCTCCGCAAGAACCGGTTTGTTTTTGTCGCTGCGTCGCTGCTGCTCCTGAGCCTGTTTGCCGGCCTGGCGGGAACCACCTGGCAGATGTATCGGGCCATGCAGGCCGAAAAGACGGCGGAAGCGAAACGGCGTGAAGCCGAGGAAAGCAGCCTGATAGCCCGGGCCCAAAGCCAGTTGGCCTTGTCCACTCTCCGCACTGTGATCAACGAGATCGGCAGAGGGCTGGGAAAATTGCCAGGAACCAGTGAAGTCCGCAAGAATATCCTCTCCCTTGCAATGGAAAACCTGCAAGGCGTGGCAAAAGAATATGTCAGCCAGTCTCGAGTCGACCGGCAGACCTCAATGGCCTTGACCGACCTCGCCGACCTCATTCAGGAGTTTGGCGGCTCCTCCATGGAAGGGGCGACCGGCAAACCCCCGCAAACGGACTCGGCAGTCGATTCTGCCATCCTTCTTTACGAGCGCGCGATGGCCATCATGGAAGCCCTTTCTGTCGATGAACCGGACAACGGCCATTTGATCCGCGACCGGGCGGTCGTCTCTGTCAAACTGGGTGATGTCTTGCAGCGGACCGGCAAGACCACAGAGGCGTTGCGGCATTATCAACGCGCGATCGGCTGGCTGGAGGAACTTCTTGCAACCCGCCCGGTCGATCCCCAAATTGAACGAGACTATGCCGCCGCCTGCCTCGCCATGGGCGATATTCTCCGTGACGTGGAGGGAATCGGCAAATCGATTCTTTGGTACGAGAAAAGCCTTGCGATCCGGCAGCGTATGGCTGACGAAAACCCATCCGACAGGGAAGCTCTTCGGAATGTATCGACGACACGGGAGAGGCTCGGCATGGCATTCTACCATTCCGGCGATTTGCCCTCTGCTTCCCGGGAATTTCAGGCAATGTCGGAAATCAAACGGCGAATCTCTGTGGAGAATCCCCTGGACCCGCTGGCAGCCCATGAACTGGGTATTGCCCTGACTCATCTCGGAGATGTGCAGATGAGATCAGGGGATTCGGAAAGCGCCCTGCAAAGTTACGAATCCGGCCGGGCAGCTCACCAGGCGGCCCTCGATCTCGAACCGGGCAGTCGGCAAATGACGCGCGGGCTGCAGTCCGTCCTCGTCCCCCTCGGAGATACCCACAAGGCGCGGGGTGCACTGGACGCTGCCGAACAGTGCTTTCGGGATGCGCTGGCCCTTGGCGAGCACCTGACGTCCATCGACCCAGGTGATGCGTCGGCCAGGCTTGAGCTGGCGATGTGCCTCAATCGAATCGGGCAATTGAAAATTGAAAAGGGCAAGGCTGCTGAAGCACTCCCGCTTTACGAGCGGAGCCTCGAGGTCCGCAAGGAACTGCTCGATTCCGAACCGGAAAACCGGCAATTCCAGGCCGGTCTGGCAACTTCACTCAACCGGATGGCGGAAGTCTGTCTTGCCCTGCAGAAACGGGAGGACTCTCTGGTCTGGCTGCGGCAGGGGCTGGAGATTCGCGAACGACTGGCGCGCGAGGAGCCCGAAAACCAGCTTTTGCAAACCGCGCTGGCACGCATGTTCAAGACTCTGGGCAGCGTTGAAGAGCAGCTCGGCAACCATTCCTCTGCCCGGGGTGCTTTCGAGAAAGCAGTGCAGGTTTACGAAACCCTGATCAAGGCCAGTCCTGACGATGTGGAAATCCAGGATGGACTTTCCACGGCACTGTGGGGGCTTGGTGCTTTTCATTTCAGGATGGGGGATTACCCGGCCGCCGAGGCCGTTCTGCTCCGCGCCGACCAGATTGTCCGGAAAGCCGTCGAGACAAACCCTGACAACGCCATGTTCCAGAACAATGCCTACGTCATTCGACAAAGCCTGGCCAATGTTTTTCAGCAGACGTATCGGTACCCGGAAGCACGTGATGCCTACTCGCAGGCACTCGACATCCTGGTTTCCCTTCAGTCCCGTGGACGCCTCGGGCCGGTTGAGGAAGGTTACATTCCGCGGATTCGCGAGCGAATCGAAATCTGTCGCGCAAGAATTCTCGCCCTCTCCGGCTGGGAAACGATTGACGCGCTTTCACCAGAAACCCGTCTCGACGTACTCTACGACCGGGTCACTGAACTTGCCCGCCAGAAAAAGATCCCGGAAGCAGAAGAAACCCTGCTGCGATGGAGTCAGCTGGACCTTGTCAGACCGGAACAGTTGTACAACCTTGCATGTGGATACGGTGTCCTGCTTGCAGCAATGCAGGACAGTGAGTCTTCGCCTGGTACCGACCACTTCCAGGATACGGCGCAACGAGCGCTCCGTTGCCTCAAGGCGTCGGTTGAGGCAGGGTACTCAGATCGAAGCCGGATGAATGCCGATCCCGATCTGGCTCCATTGCGGGACATGGAGGAATTCCGCAAACTCGCGAACCCGCCCGCTGCCGTCCAGCAGGATGGCGACAACCCGGACGGATGACAGAAGCGCGCGGGTTGACTAGACTTGGAAAGGTTTCGCTGGCAGCGCTTCGCGCAAGTATCTGTCTCCGGCTATCGCCGACAGCGTCGCAGATTTCGGTCTTCCCATGGACAATGATCCTTTGGCCACTTCGATGGCCCAATTGCTGGAGAGTACACCAGAGTCTGCAGAGCGGGTCTGGGAAGAGTTTTTTCCAAGGTTGATGCGGCTCGCGAAAAAGAAGCTCGACGACCTTCCCAAACGCGCGTTCGACGAGGAAGATGTCGCGCTCAGCGCCCTCAACAGCTTTTTCCGCGGACGCGAGGGAGGACACTTCGATCGCCTGACCAACAAGGACGAAATGTGGCGATTGCTGGCAACGATCACCGTTCGCAAGGCCACCGCCCAGCGCCGGCGGCTCATGGCCGACAAACGGGGGGGCGGGCGAATGGAATTTGGCGAATCGGTCTTCCTCCGCCCCGGAATGGACGGCGACGGTTCGATCGCCGGTCTGGCAGCGATGCAAGACGATAACCTGTTGCCGGAAACGACGGACGAAATTCTGAATACCTGCGGCGAACTGCTTGAAAAACTGGGTGACGAAAAGCTGCGATCGACTGCGGTGCTCCGGCTGCAGGGTTTTTCCAACGAAGAAATCGCCAACGAACTGGGTTGCAGCGTGGCCCGCACCAAACAGCGATTGCAGCGAATCCGCGAAATCTGGGCTGCCGACGCGACGGGAAGCCACAGCTGACTTGATCCGGCATTCGGCTTTCGCGACGGTCGAGGCCGGCTCCCGGCACTGGCGTCATCTTCTCGACGACGCGTTCACCTGTTTCAGAACTTCAATCTTGTCGACGACCAGTTTGCCGTTTCTCACGATTCCGGTTACACGCGCGCGGCGGATGGCGTTGCAGAGGCCGTCTTCGGCGTGGGCATCGCCGTGGTCATCGATGTTTGAGCCGGAGACATACATGGCCTTGCCCCGATAACGAATCGCCAGGTCGCACCCGTCTCCCGGCAAATCAAACTGGCATTCTCCACATGAAATGTCGACAACTTCATTCTCCAGTTTTGTCCCTTCCCCGAGCAACGCCTCATCGCGCCCGTCGCCCCCTTCCGCTTCTGCCTCCGGCGATCCGGTCTGGCAATATCGCTTGAACCTGTCGAGTTGTTCATTCAAGACTCCGTCGACCACCGGTGCGAGCTGTTCAAGGCCTCCGGGCAGGAAACCGGAAACGTTATACGAAAGCTCAACGCGACTCTTGCCGCCGGCTTCACTGACAGCAACACTCATCACGCCATGAAGTCCCAATCCCTGAAGCGGCCCGAGCCCCCCCGACAACCGCATGGCCTTGCCAGGTTCGTAATAGACGATCTCCAGGTGCCTGCAATACCCGCCATCCGGCAGCTTTTCGATCAGGGCCCCGCGCTCATGGTCCATTCGCAAGTTGCCCGCGTCGCCCGACCAGCTGTGTTGACTGTTCCACCATTGGCCAATCTCTTTTTCGAAGGCCGCAAAGACTTCCCCGGCGGGCTTGTCAATTTCCCGCGACGCCCGAATCTGAAATCCGTTCTCTCCAGACTCCGCGACCTGGGCACAAGCCGTCGAAAAGCACGGCAGAACGATTGTCAGGCAAAAGGCGAGTGCGGTTGCTGATCTCATTTTTTGATAGTTCCCGAAAATGTTCTTTTTTTTGGAAGTCCATGCACACGGAAGTTCAAACATCCGGCCAGCCGTCGCCGATGACTCCAGTTTAGCCGGGACTTCGCCGGTTTTCAGGAGGAGGACGGAAGTGGCGGGAATTCGCAAAAATACGTGGCGCCGCAATCCGTCCCGGCCAACCCTTGAACAACCCCGCTGGCAACTGGTAGGCTTGGGAAATTTGGTTTTTCGACGTCCGAAATTTGTTTCCCTTGTAGCGAGCGACCTTTGCCCAAGCGCACAGACATCAAGCGAATCATGCTCATTGGTTCCGGCCCGATCGTGATCGGCCAGGCCTGTGAGTTTGATTATTCCGGGACCCAGGCCTGCAAGGCGCTCCGCGAGGAAGGTTACGAGGTCGTTCTGGTCAACTCCAATCCGGCGACGATCATGACCGATCCGGCGCTGGCCGATGCGACGTATATCGAGCCGCTCACATGGGAGATAGTGGCCAAGATCATCGAGAAGGAGCGCCCGGACGCGCTTTTGCCGACGCTGGGCGGGCAGACCGGCCTGAACATGGCGATGGACCTGCATCGACACGGCGTGCTTGAAAAGTACGGCGTGGAATTGATTGGCGCTCGACCGGATGTGATTGAAAAAGCCGAGAACCGCCAGCTGTTTGCCGAGGCCATGGCGAGAATCGGTCTGTCGGTTTGTCGCGGCCGGACGGTGACGAGTCTGGAGGAGGCACGTCAGCTGATTGCCGAGATCGGATTGCCGGCAGTGGTCCGACCGAGCTTCACGATGGGGGGCAGTGGCAGTGCGATCGCCTACAACGTCGAGGACTTCGACACGCTCGTCCAGCGCGGACTTGACCAGTCGCCGGTCAACCAGGTCCTGATCGAGGAGTCGATCATCGGCTGGAAGGAATACGAAATGGAAGTGATGCGCGACATGGACGACAATGTCGTGATCATTTGCAGTATCGAAAACTTCGATCCGATGGGAGTTCATACCGGCGACTCAATCACGGTCGCCCCGGCACAGACTCTGACCGACAAGGAATACCAGCGGTTGCGGGATGCGTCGCTGGCGGTGATCCGGGAGATCGGGGTGGAGACCGGGGGCTCCAATATCCAGTTTGCCTGCGATCCGGCTTCCGACCGGATGATCGTGATCGAAATGAACCCGCGCGTCAGCCGAAGCAGCGCCCTGGCCTCCAAGGCCACCGGTTTTCCGATCGCCCGCATCGCCGCCAAGCTTGCGGTTGGCTACCGCCTGTGGGAACTGCCCAACGATATTACCCGCAAGACGCGGGCCTGCTTTGAGCCGGCGATCGATTACGTGGTCACCAAGATTCCGCGTTTTGCGTTTGAGAAATTTCCCGAGGCCGACTCGACCCTGATGACGCAAATGAAAAGCGTCGGCGAAACGATGGCCATCGGCCGGACGTTCAAGGAGTCCTTTCAGAAAGCGCTTCGCGGACTGGAAGTCGGCAGCTTCGGCTTCGGTTGCGACGCCAGGGACCTGTGGGGAACCGACCGCTTCCCGGACCGCGGCGAGATTCTGGCGCGGCTGTCGCGACCCAACGAGCATCGGGTCTGGTTCCTCCGTTACGCCCTCAAATCGGGCATGACGATTGACGAGGTTTATCAGGCATCGTTTATCGATCGCTGGTTCCTTGGACAACTGTCGGAAATCATCGGAATGGAGGAGCGGATCGAGGCGACCGGTTCGCTGGCGAACATTGACGCACCGCTGATGCGCCAGGCCAAACAATTTGGCTTTTCCGACCGCCAAATCGCCAAACTCGTTCATTCCAGCGAATTGCTCGTCCGCGAGCATCGGATCCGCCAGGGGGTGGTGGCGACCTACAAGTCGGTCGATACCTGTGCCGCAGAATTTGAGGCGGTAACGCCCTACTTCTACTCCTGTTACGAGGAGGAAGACGAGACGCCGCCACGGACTCCAGGCAAGAAACGGGTCATGATCCTTGGAGGGGGGCCGAATCGCATCGGCCAGGGAATCGAGTTTGACTACTGCTGCTGCCATGCCAGCTTCGCCATGCGCGAACTGGGCATCGAGTCGATCATGGTCAACTCCAATCCGGAGACGGTCAGTACGGATTACGACACCAGCGATATCCTGTTCTTTGAGCCCCTGACAACCGAAGACGTCCTGAACATCTGCGACAGGATCAGGCCGGACGGGGTGATCGTCCAGTTTGGCGGGCAGACTCCGCTGAATCTGGCGCGTGCCCTGGCCGATTCCGGCGTGCCAATCATCGGCACCAGTGTGGAGACGATTGAGACCGCCGAAGACCGGGAGAAGTTCCAGTTGTTGATGGATCAACTGGGACTGAACCAGCCACCTTCCGGGATTGCCCGCGACATGGATCAGGCGAGGGAAGTCGTGCAGAAGATTGGCTACCCCGTTCTGGTGCGGCCCAGCTTTGTGCTCGGCGGGCGGGCGATGGAAATCTGTTATGACATCTCACAATTCGGACGCTTTGTCGCCGAGGCGTTCGTTGTCGCCCAGGGGCAACCTGTGCTCATCGACCGCTTTCTGGAAGATGCGATCGAAGTCGATGTCGATTGCATCTCGGACGGCGAAGATGCTGTTATCGCCGGGATCATGCAGCACATCGAGGAAGCCGGCGTTCATTCGGGAGATTCGGCCTGCGCCCTGCCCCCCTACAACCTGACGGCTCAGGTCATTGAGAACATCCGCAGCGCGACCATGGCCCTCGCACGCCGCCTTAATGTCATCGGGCTGATGAATATACAGTTTGCCGTCAAGACTTCCGAGGGAAAGGCGTCGGTCTATGTACTGGAGGTCAACCCCCGCGCCAGCCGCACCGTTCCCTTTGTCGCCAAGGCCACTGGCGTTCCGGTTGCCGGGATTGCCGCCAGGGTCATGACCGGAGAGAAGCTGCGTGATATCGGATTTCTCCAGACACCGGAGCCCAGGCACACTTCGGTCAAGGAAAGCGTTTTCCCGTTTCGCAAGTTCGTGGGTGTGGATATCGCTCTCGGTCCGGAAATGCGGAGTACGGGCGAAGTCATGGGTATCAGCGCCCGATTCCCCATCGCCTACGCCAAGGCCTTGTTGGGAGCCGGAGTTGTTCTGCCAAAATCCGGCCGCGTGTTTGTCAGCGTGGCTGACCGGGCCAAGGACCGGGCCGTTGAAATGGCAAGGGACCTGCACGAACTGGGCTTCCAGCTTCTGGCAACTTCCGGTACTGCCACCCGCCTCGAAGAAGCCGGTCTTCCTGTGGAACGCGTCAAGAAAGTCGCCGAAGGCAACCCCAACCTGATCGACCTTCTCAAAAACAAGTCCGTGGTCATGATTTGCAACACGCCGAAAGGCAAAGGGGCCCGGACCGATGAAGGCAAGATCCGCGCCGCCGCAGTCCAGCACGGAGTTCCCTGCATCACGACCATCGAAGGTGCGGAAACAGTCGTTCTTGCCCTTCGAGCGCTCAGATCGGAACAGATGGAAGTGATGTCGTTGCAGGAGCTGTTCCGAAAACACGAGAACAGAATCAAATACGGTCCGGCAATCGCCGGAGCGACGGCATCGAATTGACGATTGCCGAAACCCGTTACTGATTTTCCCGAAAACTGCCGGTCGGGGCGATTCTTGCTTGCCGGTGATATTGGCGATTGTTTATTGTTTATCATTGCCAAATGTTCTGTTCCCTCTCCCCGACACGAGAATTCTCGATGAACCGCCTGCCCACCTTTCTTCCAGTCGCCTTTTTTTTCGTTTGCACATTCGGCGGAGTCCGACCCGACCTGGCCCAGGACATCCAGGTCCGGGCGCCGGTCGAATCGGACGGGAAACTGGAGTGGAAGTTCGCGGCCTCGGATGTCTACAAGGCAAAATCGGACCAGAAACTTGTCGTGTCGACTGTCGCCTCCGGGCAAACCACGAACGTGATCACCAAAAGCGTTACCGAAGTCTCCACGAGAGTCGATTCGGTTTCGGAAGATGGTATTGCCAGCCAGAGTTGCACCATCGACCGCATGGTAACGTCCTCCGGTATGGAAGAAGACAACATGTTTACATTCGATTCCGCCGATGAACGGGTTCCCTCGGGGCGTGCTGCTGTTCTCCATCGCCTGCTTCGACCGATGATCGCAAACCCCATGAAGCAGAAAATGAACCGTTCGGGGAAGGTCTTTGATGTGGAAGTCCCTGAATCGATGCTGGCCGGCGTGGACCCTAACGTGCCAGGCATGTCGGCCATGTTGAACAAGAAATCGATTGAGGACATGACCTCGGTAGCTTCCACCGAGTTTCCCCGGCCAAACCCGGCCATAGGTGAAACATGGGAATCAGTCGCGGAGATCGTGAGTGGAGGCGCGCAAATCGAGACAAAATCCACGTTTGAATATCTGGGCGTCTCCGAAGCGAGCGGCAAACCACTCCATGTCATCAAGGCGCGAATCAACATGGCTTTCCCCAATGGCATTGCCAATCAGCCGGTTGACATTGTCGAGGAGGATTCTTCCGGAATTCTCTGGTTCGACGGCGTAGCCGGCCGTCTTGCCCGCTCAGAAATGAATCAAAACGTGAAAATGAAGATCGGGCGAGGCCCGCAGACAGTCGACCAGACTCTGAAACAGAAAGTCGTCGTCGAAGTGAAGTGATATATCCGATAGCCCACCCGCCTCGTTTAACCGCGTGCCCATCGGGCCGCGCGAGGCTGGACCGAACAGGACGAACCCTCAAGGTGGTACGCATGAGGCGGTAGGAGTGGAGCGCGGGGCGGTGACACGCGAACGGAGGACGCGCGGGGCGATGCCCCGCGGGGAGGCATACGCGCGGGGCGATGCCCACGCGGTTAAACGAGGTGGTCCATGATTCATGGTTATCATGTGATTTTTGGGGCATACGGGTTCTGGATGCCGAACGATCCGCGTGGTTCCTGGTCGGAATTTGTCGGCGCCTGGGAATTGCGCCGCTTCGGCCCGGCCACAAAAAGCTGCGAGCGCCAGGAACTGACTGATGAAGCGAGTGCCACGCTTGTTCAAATCAAACGGGCACTGGAATATCGGGCAGTTCAGTTCAATGGCCGGCAAGCCCGCTCGATTGGGAGCGGATTCGCCAAGACGATAGGGCGGTCCTGTTTGACCATCTGGAGATGTTCTATCTTGCCCGAGCATGTCCATCTGGTCATTGCCCGCCATCGATTCAAGGTTGAATACATTGCGGGACTTCTTAAAGGGGGTGCCAGCAAGCAACTCAAGGCCGACGGAATTCATCCACTGTCAAAGTACCGGAATGACAAGGGAGAATTGCCAACTCCCTGGAACGTCAAATGCTGGCGAGTCTATCTCGACAGTGAAGAGGCAATCGACAATGCCATCCATTACGTCGATCAGAATCCGGTCAAGGAAGGCAAACCCCGTCAACACTGGAGTTTTGAGACTCCCTTCCGCGGTCTCGACCCTGGCTGGACCACGTACCTATAACCCTCGATCTGACCCCTCGTTTAACCGCAATACCGTTCAATGTTTCCATAAGTCGCTGCTCCTGCGAGAGTTAGGTTGAATCACTAACCAACACCTCGCGAGGAGCTGCGACATGGATGAGCAAGGATGCTCGAACCTTTCGGCGGATTTTAATGG
>WPCK01157668.1_pt1 | contig 49167 bp, 40 predicted proteins | sample 5399851 | NCBI WGS metagenome assembly WPCK01 (sample SAMN12869471, study PRJNA574797) | sludge metagenome | isolation source: wastewater treatment of pH11 | place: China:Beijing | collected 2019-05-20
TCGAGGCCGCCGCGCAGTGTGCGCGATGGCATCGCAAAAACATTGCACGCGTCGAAGTAGCCCGGTAGATCCGACCACGGTACAGAACCGGCAAAGATCACCGAATCCTGTACGCCCGACTTGGTGGCAAGTGCGCGCAGCTTATCTTCATAAGGCCCTTTACCGACGATGACGAGTCGTGCGTCAGGGTGCGTCTGCTGAATTTGCGGCCACGCCTGGATCAAGGTGTCTTGCCCCTTCCGAGGTACCAGTCGCCCGGTGACCAGCACCATTGGTGCGTCATCGCGGAGCCCGAGTTGCTGGCGCGCCGCAGCGCCGCCTTGACCGGGCACAAATCTGGTCGGATCGACACCAGGTGCGAGCCGGAGTTGGCGCGCTTTACCCGCGGGGGTTAGTGCGCGTGCGATCTCGTCGCGGCACCACGTGGAGATATAGGTCAGCGCATCAACGTTCTTACCCATACGGCGTAGCAACTGCTTTGTGATCGGCATCCGGGCCCACCACGCCTCATGTCCGTGGGTAATAGCAACAATGCGCTGCGCGCCAACCTTACGTAGTGCGGGCGAGAGCAGGCTCAGCGGCGCAGCCGCGCCAAATAGCACGCGGTCACAGTCGTATCGCTGCATAGTCTTGATCACTTCGCGGCGCACGCGTGGCGTGGGTAGTAGCATTCCGGCGCGGTCGCGCACAATCGGAAAGGCTGCCTTCGCATCGTATGCGGCGTCGCCCGGCATAGAAGCGGTATAAACCACGATCTGGTCAGGGTCGAAACGCTTGGCAAGTTCCTCTGCGAAAGTCTCGATACCGCCTTGGCGGGTGGGGAAGTCGTTCGTGACCATGAGGGTGCGAGGCATGTTCACGATCCTAGCCTTTGCTGGTTGAGCCCACTGTGGCATCTCGTTACGAAGGTTGCCCTATATGCAAAGTCGTAGAGATATATATCGCACAACGACTTTGCATATAGGGCAACCAACGGCGTAGCGCATCCTGACCCCGCGCTGGTTGAGCCTGTCGAAGCCACCCATCGCTGGGCCGAGCCTGTCGAAATCACCCACCGCTTCGTATCAGATCGTAGTGGTTTTCTATTGCACGCTTGAAAAATTAGGCGCGCAATAGAAAACCACTGCAACCGATGCGCAGCCTGTCACGGTGAGCGGCGTTGATCGGCCAGGTCGGCGAAACTATCCATTGCTTCGAGTACCTGTGGGGCCTGCCATGCTTGGTTTCGGCGTGCCAGCGTAACTGGGATGAGGATACCTGCGTCAACGAGCACGGTGATTGCATTGCGCGCGCCTCGATCTGATACCCCAAGATTGGAAGCAACGTACGAGGCATTGACGACGGGCTGGCGAAAAAGCTGATCGGCTAATCGCCAAGCCGTTGAATCTGATCGTGCCGTCAATGCTGCGAGCCATGATTCGCGGATCTGTTGGATGTCTTGTGCCAAGGACCGCCCTGCCACGACTGCAACCTGGGCGCTCGAACACATTCGTGTCACGATTGGTTCCAGGTCTCCATCGCGGTAGGAATCAAGAGCTGCGAAATAAGATGTCACATCGCTCAGTAGGCCCACAGAGATAGGCAACGTTGCGCGCGTGACGAGACCAGATTTGCGCAACAACGGATGGATGATTGCTCGGCCAGTGCGACCATTGCCATCTTCGAAGGGGTGAATTGACTCGAATTGTGCATGAACAATCGCTGCACGAACGATACCTGGGACATCCGGTCGGGACGAGAACTCACACATATCCTCCAAAGCTGCTGGTACGCGCTGCCAAACTGGTGCGATGTAATGAGCGCCGTGCGGACTCAGTGATGTATCGCCCCCGACCCAAACCTGTCGTTCGCGTAGACGACCGGCGATGTCAGGTTCGGCCTGTTCCATTAAGGTTCGGTGAATCGAACAGATGACTTCGACGCTCAGTTCGCGGTTCAAGGATGCGGCTTGCCACATCGCGTCAGTGTTCGATGCGATCTCCTGAGCATTTTGCCGGTTAGATATGCCCAATTGTGCGGCGGCGATATTGCGAGACGTCGCCGATAGCCGTTCGATCTGCGAACTTGATGCAGATTCACTGCGTAGGAGAACTGCTGGCATTGGCACCGGGAGCGTTGACATTTCTTGATCGAAGTGAGTCAGTGTTGCTGCCGTCGATTCCACTAATGCCAGAGTTTTCCTGCTCAACATAGCCGTGGGATCTAGATCAGCGATCTCAGGGGTGAGCGCTGCTTGGTATGGCCGCTCCATTCGGTGCAATTGGAAGATATCGAGGTGTCCTCGGATCCTTTCATCGACCGACCATTCCACACTTTCGTAGGTCAGACTAGGAAACGGGCGCATATCCGATCCTGCCTCGTGGTCGGCTTCGCGGGGCTGAGTAATACGTTGACTCTGAACTGTGGGATCAACTGGGTGGGAGTTCTCGGGCATGCTGCAGCACCTCCGGTTCTTATTGAACCTTACATCATTAGTCTTCAATAAAGATATGACTTATTGAAGGGTGAATGTTGTGTTACGCCAATCGCCTGTCATGTTGCCGTGCGATGTTCCGGTGGATGAAGGTGTTCCAGGTTAGTGGTGATGGTCCCCACCCAAGACCCTAGACGCTACGTATAAGTAGCGATTAGAATGTCGAGGGTATATCCGGTGGCCGTGTGGGCTGGTGTTTTCACACGTTGCACGAGGTCTGCGGGTATCTAGTCAGATGTGTCGCTTTGTCACACCGAAGTTATGAGGAACCTTTCTTATGGACCACACCTATTCCAAGACGAGAAGCAGGCGGTCGGTTACTGCCCTCGTCAGTACAGTCGCGATGCTGCTTGGTTCGGTCGTTGCCGCGGTGCCTGCTGTTGCCGACGCTGGCATCGCACCACCTGGAAGTGGTGGGCGGGTCGTCGCCTTCGGTGAGACCCCTGAAGAGGTGAGCAATGGAACATTTTCCGCGGTTGCCGCAGGATATTCGCATTTCTTAGGGCTTGATGCGCAAGGACGTGTCAAGGCGTGGGGAAGTAGCCAGTACGGTCAAACCGACGTACCTGTTTCGCTGTCGAGTAAAACGGTCACTGGGATCAGTGCCGGAGCCCGACACTCCTACGCACTGACCAGCGATGGGGAACTGACAGTTTGGGGAGCCGATGACGATCAAGGATCTGTCCCCGTATCTTTGAGTGGCAAAAATGTCACAGCGGTTGCGGGTGGATGGCTCCAAACTTTGGCGCTGACAGATGATGGTCAAATCACTGCCTGGGGTGCCACGGAAAATGAACAGTCTGAGATTCCCGCATCTTTGGATGGCAAGACGGTGACCGCAATTGCTGCTGGCTATCGGCACCAGTTGGCGCTAACCAGCGATGGTGCGGTGACAGGCTGGGGAAGCGACTGGGCTGGCCAGGCAACAATACCCACTTCGCTGAGCGGGAAGATCGTGACCGCGATTGCCGCCGGTCAGGAACACTCGCTCGCGCTGACGAGTGAAGGAACCGTTATCGCTTGGGGTGGTAATGACCAAGGTCAGGCCAGCATCCCCACGGTGCTTCATGGTAAGACAGTGACCGCCATCGCTGCAGGTGATTGGTCTTCTTGGGCATTGACGAGTGACGGACAACTAGTGACATGGGGTTCGGGCGCGGCTCCAGAATCGTTCACTGGACAAAACATCACAGAGATTTCTGCGATGGGCTATCGAGCTATCGCTTTAACCGATGAAGGAAAGGTGACGACATGGGGTGCGGCTGGAGCAGAACACGTTGCTTTGCCAGACACATTGATCGATAAGACGGTCACCGCTGTTGCCTCCGGATCCTCGCACTCACTTGCACTAACGGCTGAAGGGACTGTCATCGCTTGGGGTGACAACAAGAACGAGCAACTCGACATCCCTACAGCGCTAGCAGGACAACGCGTCATCGCGATTGATGCGAGTTTGAACTACTCGCTCGCATTAACCGACGAGGGCAAGATCATCGCATGGGGATCGAATCCGGCGTACGTCCCGTCTGCACTCGACGATCAAACCGTCACGGCGATAGCCGCAGGCCGGGAACATTTGCTTGCGTTAACCGAAGAAGGACGAGTCTTTGTCTGTTCCGGTAATACCGCGATTGCTTGTGATGGATTCTCAGACCTCTATGGGATCTTCGACGTGCCAACATCTTTGAGTGACAAGACTGTCATTGCTATTTCCGCCGGAGAGAGTCATTCCTTGGCGTTGACGAGCGAAGGAGACGTGGTTGCTTGGGGATATAACGGTCGCGGCCAGACAGATGTGCCTGAATCGCTGGATAGCAAGAATGTGGTGGGGATTGCGGCGGGTTCTACTGACTCGTATGCGCTGACGGAAGGTGGTGAAGTCGTTGGTTGGGGTGACTACGGAAACACCCAAAGCAGAATCCCAACTTCCTTGCTAGGGAAGACTGTCACCGCGATCACAGCGGATCTGTTCCATGTCATTGCTCTGACAGAAGATGGAAAGTTAACTGCTTGGGGTGATAGTACGTTCGGTCAACTTAATATCCCGGCTTCGCTGAACGACAAAACAGTGACGGCCGTGACGGCTGGCGAGCATCACACTCTGGCGATCGTTGCGGATGAGCCATCAACTCCAACGCTTGAGCAAGCGACCTTGCGGTCTGGTGTCATCGGCCAGCCTTATGCTGCGCGACTCCCTGTCGGCGGTGTCCCATTCCCGGGCCTAGTTGTCACCTCAGGTCAACTACCGCCAGGTATCACGCTTTCCACCACAGGGATTCTATCTGGGACGCCGGCCGCTGCGGGTACCTACGTTTTCACTGTTACCGCGACGAACAGTGAAGGCACAGTGTCGCGTCAATTTACCATGACGATTTCAGCGGCACCGGTTGATCCCGATGTGCCGAAGCCGGGTGGGCAGACGCCGGTGGTGCCGAAGCCTGTTCCACCTGTGAAGACAGCGAAGGCGAACTCGTCGGTCAAGGTCAAGTTGGTCAAGAAGAAGGTGCGTGCGGGCGTGCGTGCCAAGGTGCGGGTAACCGTCAAGGCGAAGGGTGTGGCTCGTCCTGCGGGCAAGGTTGTGGTCCAGGTTGGCAAGAAGAAGGTCACCGCCACGCTCAAGGCGAAGAACAAGGGCAAGATCACGGTCAAACTGCCTAAGTTCAAGGCTGGCAAGTACAAGGTGACGGCCAACTACCAGGGATCGAAGACGGTCAAGAAGTCCAAGGCCAAGAAGAAAGTCATCCTCCGAGTCCTCCGGGTCGCGTAGCGGCAAGCGAAATCTGCGTAAGCGCGGGTGGGTCTCGACAGGCTCGACCGGCCAGGAGTAACGCATTGACTTCGACGCCCTCATCGTGGAAAATAGTCTGTTGGTTTGCTGGTTCACGCCTCGGTAATCTTCCAGGCGACCCAGCGGCATCTATCAAGGAGAGTAGCTTCCATGAAGGCTGGCATTCACCCTGAGTACGTGGTCACCACGGTCACGTGCACCTGCGGGAACACATTCGTAACGCGCAGCACCGAGACGTCAGGCGAAATCAGCGCCGACGTGTGCAACGCGTGCCACCCGTTCTACACGGGCAAGCAGAAGATCCTCGACACCGGTGGTCGCGTGGCTCGATTCCAGGCGCGCTACGGCAAGAAGGACAAGTAGCTTCACATTCAGCGCCGGTGGCTCCACTCATTCCCCGCTTTGCGGAGGTCGGGATGGAAGCCACCGGCGCTGTGTCATGTGCTGACAGTTACTCCGAACCGCCACACCACCCCAAGGAAACTCGATGTCGTCGTCAGAACCCGGATCAACCTCACAACAGTTCGCCTCGGTCCTGCCGTTATTGGACGAGTATCGCCAGATTGAGGCGGACCTCGCAGATCCCGGGGTCCATGCTGACCAGGCCCGTGCCCGCAGCCTGGGGCGGCGCTACGCCGAACTCGGCGCTGTGGTCCGGGTCTACCAGACTTGGCGGTCCGCCGCCGACGACCTTGAAGCAGCCCAAGAGTTGGGTGAGATCGACGAGGGCATCGCCGCTGAGATCCCCGGTTTGCAGGCTGAGGCAGACAGCGCCGCGCAGCGGCTGCGCGCAGTCCTGATCCCGCGCGACCCATCAGATGCCCGTGACGTGATCATGGAGATCAAGGCAGGCGAAGGCGGCGAGGAATCCGCGCTCTTCGCCGGTGACCTGCTTCGCATGTACCTGCGCTACGCCGAATCGAAAGGCTGGCGCACCGAGGTCATCTCGCAGACTGAGTCTGATCTCGGCGGCTACAAGGACGTGTCGATCGCGATCAAAGCCCGTGGTCAGGTCGAACCGCAAGACGGCGTGTGGGCCCACCTGAAATACGAGGGCGGCGTCCATCGCGTCCAGCGGGTTCCAGTCACTGAATCCCAAGGACGCATTCACACTTCGGCCGCGGGTGTGCTCGTCTTCCCTGAAGCAGAAGACGTCACCGATGTCGAGATCGACCCCAACGACCTGCGCATCGATGTCTACCGGTCCTCGGGTCCGGGCGGACAATCGGTCAACACCACCGACTCGGCAGTGCGTATCACGCACATTCCCACCGGAATCGTCGTTGCGATGCAGAACGAGAAATCGCAGTTGCAGAACCGGGAACAGGCCATGCGCGTGCTGCGGGCAAGGTTGCTTGCCGCACAACAGGAGGCTGCCGCTGCGGAAGCCAACGACCTGCGCCGTTCCCAAGTGCGCACCGTAGACCGTTCTGAGCGCATCCGCACGTACAACTTCCCGGAGAACCGCATCGCGGATCACCGCACCGGGTACAAGTCGTACAACCTTGATGCGGTGTTGGATGGGGCACTTGGCCCGGTTGTGGAATCTGCCATCGCTGCCGACGAGGAAGCGCGCCTGGCGGCGAGCGGCTCCGAATGAGTTCATTGTGGAGCCAGTTGGTCGCGGATGCTACAACGACGCTCCGCGATGCTGGCGTCCCCAACCCCGATATCGACGCACTCGAGTTGGCCAGTTACGTCTCAGGTGTGCCGCGCGGAGAACTGCATGCCCGGATCATCACCGGCACGGCAGTCGCCACGGCGGATCAACATGACGGCTACGCGCAAGCGGTCCAGCGTCGCGTTACCCGGGAACCACTGCAGCACATCACCGCACATGCCCCATTTCGCGACCTAGAGTTGCGTGTTGGCCCGGGAGTCTTTGTGCCGCGGCCAGAAACGGAATATGTCGTCGAAGTCGCGCTGGGCGAAGTGCGCAACGTAGCGCACGGCAGCAGCGAGTTGACGGTTGTCGATCTGTGCACCGGCAGCGGCGCGATAGCGCTGGCGCTCGCCCACGAACTTCCGCAAGCCAACGTCTGGGCAGTGGAACTAGACCAGGCGGCCGCCCAATGGGCGAGGCAGAACATCGCAGATCAACCCGAATCCATTCGCTCTCGCATCACCTTGGTTCGAGGCGACGCACGTACCGCACTGCAAGAACTGGACGGCCGATGCGACCTCGTGGTGTCCAACCCGCCCTATATCCCGCCTGACGCAGTGCCACGTGAGCAGGAAGTACGAGACTACGACCCGCCGATTGCGCTTTATGGACTCGGCCCCGACGGCTTGGAAGTGCCGCGTGGAATCAGCACTGCGGCAGTACGGCTATTACGCCCTGCAGGGGTCTTTGTGATGGAACACGCTGAAGTCCAAGCTGGCGCAGTGCGTACTATGTTGGACGGTACGATCTGGTCCGACATTCGCACCGCGGCTGACCTTACAGGTCGAGACCGTATGGTGGTTGCGCGGCGGCGCGACGCTGACGTTCAATCGTTACAGACGACAACGTCCGACTGCGCGGCAGAAACTGCAGCTGAATCGAGGGTAGAACAGGGTATGGAATCGTGACGAGGATTCTTGACGTGCGCGACCCAAATCAGTGGGGAAACGCCCTTGACGAGGCGGTTCACGCGGTAGGCAGAGGGCAACTCGTCGTTCTTCCCACCGACACGGTTTACGGAATCGGGGCCGACGCTTTCAACCCGAAGGCTGTGAATGACCTTCTTGCTGCCAAGGGCCGTGGCCGGCAGATGCCGCCGCCAGTCCTGGTGGGCAGCGCACACAGCCTGGATGCGCTCGCAGACGAAATCAGCGATGAGGTACGAGCGCTCGCGACGAGATTTTGGCCGGGTCCGCTCACAGTGATCTGCTTCGCTCAGCCGTCGTTGGCCTGGGACCTGGGGGAGACCCACGGTACGGTGGCGCTGCGAATGCCCGATCATGAGGCGGCACTGGCACTGTTGCGCCGCACCGGACCGATGGCTGTTTCCAGTGCGAACCGCACCGGGGCAGATGCGGCGACCACGGCCACCAGCGCAGCCGAACAGCTGGGCGACAAAGTCGCCGTGTACCTCGATGCCGGCCAAAGCCCCGGAGGCGTGGCCTCCACGATCCTTGACGCCACCGGCCCGCAGTTACGCGTGGTGCGCACCGGGGCGCTCGAATTGGCGCAGTTGCGCGAGGTTGTCCCAGACATCCTTGACGAGGGTGATCAGCCAGCATGAGGATCTACATTCTCATCGCGGCTGTAGCGGCTACCGTCACCTTTCTCCTGACGCCGCTAGCGCGATGGATCGCCACCAAGGCCGGCGCTTACACTGCAGTTCGCGACCGCGACGTGCATTCGGTGCCCACACCGCGTCTGGGCGGATTGGCCATGCTCGGCGGGTTGGCAGCGGCTTTCGCCTTGGCGTCGAAAACCCCGTTCTTGGAGCCCATCTTCGAGGAGTCGGGCAGTACCGCCTGGGGAGTCATCCTCGGTGCTGCATTGGTGTGCCTGATCGGCGTGGTGGACGACATTTGGGACCTGGATTGGATGGTCAAACTGGTCGGCCAGGTTCTCGCTGCAGGAGTCATGGCGTGGCAGGGCGTTCAGCTCATCTCCGTGCCGATTGCTGGCTTGACCATCGGATCGAGCCGCATGTCACTGTTCGCCACAGTTCTGGTGATCGTTGTGGCGATGAACGCGGTGAACTTCGTTGACGGACTCGACGGATTGGCTGCGGGAGTCATCGCCATCGGTGGAACTGCATTCTTTGGCTACACCTATCTGCTGACGCAAGCATCAAATCCGCAAAGTTACGCATCATTGGCGTCGTTGGTCGTTGCGGCGCTGGTGGGTGTCTGTATCGGATTCTTGCCGTTCAACTTCCATCAGTCCCGAATATTCATGGGGGACTCAGGGTCAATGCTGATCGGCCTGACCATGGCGGCAGGCGCCATCATCGTGACGGGCAATATTGATCCAGAACGAGTTTCAGGCGGACAGGCGCTACCAACCTATCTGCCTATGCTGTTGCCGTTGGCAGTGCTCATCTTGCCGTTGCTGGACATGACCATGGCAGTGATCCGCCGGATCGCGCAGGGGAAGTCTCCTTTCCACCCAGACCGCAGGCATCTGCATCACCGGTTGCTTTCCATCGGCCACACCCACCGCCGTGCAGTGCTGGTGATGTATCTGTGGACCGCTGTCGTAGCCTTCAGTGCGGCAGCATTAGTGCGGTTCGCCTGGCAGGATGTATTGATCGGCAGCGGCATCGCCAGCGCGATAGCACTCGTGCTGACCATTGGACCATTGCGTGGCAGGGTCCAAAGTCCCAAACCTGCTAAAAACGCCCTATAGGGCGCTCGACAAAGAGGAAACCGGATATGACAAGTCCTGCAGTGCCAGGTGGCACACCCGTGCGCGCGGCGGCGCGCACCGCATTACGCTGGATCATAGGGGTATTCAGTGCCCTGCTGATCATCGGCGTGATCGCAGGCCTGCTCATCGACGGGGCCGCAGGGCTCTATGGTGCGCTCCTGGGCGTGGGCATAGCCGTAGTTTTTTCTGTCACTACAGTGATCTCAATCATGCTGAGCGCAGATCGCGACGGTGGAGCACTCGCTGGCATCGTGCTGGGCATGTGGTTGGCGAAGATGATCGTGCTGTTCGGTTTGCTACTCGTGCTGCGTCCACACGATTTCTACAACCGGCCAATCTTCGCCGTCGTACTTTGCGTTGCGGTACTGGCTGCTGCCATTATTGATGCGGTGGCCGTGCAACGTGCACGGATACCGCTCACCCAACCAGGACCTTCGTCCAATTCCTGAGAAGTGTGCGCGAGCACGCAGTTAATTGGGATAGGCTTAGGCCCGATCCGATCACGCCGAAACGGCTTCAACGTGCCCCGACGTGTGACAGACCTCGAATAACAGGAGTCACGATCTTCCATGATCACTCTTCACGGAACTGCTCTCGCAGCTGAGGGCGGCACTGACGGCTTTCACGCGCCGTCGATCTCTGACTTCTTCCCGCCTGCCATCTGGTTTGAGGGAACCATCTTCGAGATCACACGTATGCAGTTGGTGCAGTTCCTCGCTGCTGCAGTACTGATCACGGTATTGGTTGTCTCCGCTCGACGAGTCAAGTTGGTTCCCGGTCGGTTTCAGAACGTCATCGAAATGATTTTGGACTTCGTGCGGGTTCAGATCGTCGAGTCGACGATGGGCAAAGAGCGCGGCAAGCCCTACTTGAAGTTGATCACGACGATCTTCTTGACGATTCTCGCCTTCAACCTCACCGGCATCATCCCCGGAATCAACCTTGCCGGTACCTCGCGTATTGGTGTGCCGCTGTTGATGGCGCTGTGGGTCATGGTCGCGTACTGGGCTGCCGGTGTCCGCAAGCACGGCCTGTGGGGCTATTTGAAGGCCAACATGTTCCCCCCGGGTGTTCCGGTGTTCGTCTACCCGATCCTGGCGCCGATCGAATTGCTGCAACTGCTGATCATTCGACCTGGTTCGCTGATCATCCGTCTTCTTGCGAACATGGTCGCCGGTCACATCATGCTGGCACTGTGCTTCCTCGCAACCCATTACCTGTTACTCTCGGCCGGCGGTGCTTTGGCTGCCACGAGTGCGATCACGCTGTTCGGAGCGATCGCGTTGACCCTCTTCGAGGTATTCGTCGCAGCGTTGCAGGCATTTATCTTCGCGCTTCTTGCTGCGGTCTACATCAACATGTCCCTGGAAGAAGAGCACTGATTCTTTAACTCGAACGTCAATAGCTTCACCTCGCACCACAGTCCGGCCACTGGTCGGCCAACGAAAGGAAACCTCGTGGACATCACGAACATCGCCGAACTCACCGGTAACATCAACACCATTGGTTACGGCATCGCGGCAATCGGCCCGGCTATCGGTCTGGGAATGCTGATCGGCAAGACCCTCGAGGGCATTGCGCGTCAGCCTGAGGTTGCCAACCAGCTGCGTTCGACCATGTTCATTGGTCTGGCGTTCGTCGAGATCCTTGCGCTCCTCGGATTCGTGGCAGCGCTCATCATCTCGTGACCATGAATCTGGCTGCGGGAGGGGAGCCCGTCGAGGGCATCCAATTATTCATCCCGGTTCCTTCCGAGATCCTCTGGTCGGCGATCACCATTGTGATCATCGCGGTTGTGGTCTACAAGTTCTTCCTGCCGAAGTTCACGACCATGCTTGACGAGCGTACGGAACTGATCGAAGGCCGACTGGCTGAAGCTGACGAGGCACAGGCCAAGGCGGACGCGCTCGTTGCGGAGCACGAGGAGCAACTGCGCCTGGCTCGTACCGAAGCATCGAAGATTCGTGAAGAGGCTCGCAGCGAGGGTGCGCAGATCGTCGCAGAGCAGCGTGAGCACGCTAGCGATGAAGCAGCTCGCATCCTCGAGAACGCTCAGCGTCAGATCGAATCGGAACGTCAGCAGGTCTCCATCGCACTGCGCGATGAGGTCGGAACGCTGGCAACGGAACTGGCATCGCGAATCGTGGGTGAATCCCTCGAAGACGTGGCACGTCAATCACGTGTAGTTGACCGTTTCCTCGATGAGATCGAGGCATCGTCGAGTAGCGCCAAGGGGAAGTGATGCGCGGATCGTCACTCGTCTCACTAGAGGCAGTAGAACGCCGGTTTAGCGATGCATTGGCATCGCTGGACGGCGGCGCAGCAGTAAAGATCGGTCAGCAGTTGTTTGCTGTCGTTGACCTGCTGGACACCACCGGTGCCCTACGCAGGGCGCTGACCGATCCTGCACGCGACAGTGCGGCGAAGACGACCCTGGTCAACGATCTTCTTGGATCACATGCGTCACAGCAGACGATCGATGTGGTGGCACAGGCGGCCACCAGCCGTTGGTCGAAGATGAACGATTTTGCGGACGCTCTTGAACGGTTGGGCGCTGTAGCGGTGTTGGCGGGTGCTCAAGCCCGGGATCGGCTTGAGGAAGTCGGCCACGAGCTGTGGAGCGGGAGCCAGGTGTTGGCTAACCTGCCGCAGGTCCGCACCGCGTTGACGGATCGTCGCGCGGACGCTAGTGCTCGAGCAGAACTGGTGCGTAGTCTCTTTGCCGGCAAGGTTTCTGAGGAGACGCTGGTGCTGATCACCCGCGCAGCATCGGCACCGCGCGGAACACAACTCGTTCCGGCGATTCAGCGTTACAGCGATCTTGTGGCGGAACGCCGCCACCGTGTCGCTGCTCGTGTGGTCGCGTCGGCGCAGCCGAGTGCCGAACAGATCGCGCGTATCGAAGGACTGCTACGCGAAGCCTACGGACAGGACATCCAGGTTGACGTCATCATTGACCCCAGTGTCATCGGCGGCATCCGTATTCAAGTCGGGTCGGAGATACTCGACTCGACTGTGCTAGCCCGTCTCGTGGATATTCGCCGCAGGATTGCTAGTTAGACTTTGGCGCCCTAGGCGCAGCCCCGGTTCGCCGGGACAACCGAGACAGACCAATGGGACCGCCGTAGCGGTCACGACAGGAGTAGAACAATGGCTGAGCTGACGATCCGGCCGGATGAGATCCGTGCTGCGCTGGACAGCTTCGTGAAGTCCTATGAGCCCACCGGTGCGGTCACCGAAGAGGTTGGCCGGGTCACGCTCGCTGCGGACGGCATCGCACAGGTTGAGGGCTTGCCCGGTGCAATGGCGAACGAGTTGCTTCGTTTTGAAGACGGCACGCTTGGACTGGCACTGAACCTGGATGTCCGCGAGATCGGTGTCGTGATTCTGGGTGAGTTCTCCGGCATCGAAGAAGGTCAGGAAGTGCGCCGCACTGGCGAGGTGCTTTCCGTGGCTGTCGGTGACGGTTACCTCGGACGAGTGGTGGACCCGCTTGGAAACCCCATCGACGGTCTCGGCGAGATCGAGACTTCGGGGCGGCGCGCTCTCGAACTGCAGGCACCTGGCGTCATGGCACGCAAGAGCGTGCACGAGCCGCTGCAGACCGGGATCAAGGCCATCGACTCGATGATCCCGATCGGTCGCGGACAGCGTCAGTTGATCATCGGCGACCGTCAGACCGGTAAGACCGCGATCGCCATCGACACGATCATCAACCAGAAGGCCAACTGGGAAACCGGTGATCCGTCGAAGCAGGTGCGCTGCATCTACGTCGCCGTCGGGCAGAAGGGCTCGACCATCGCCTCGGTGCGCGGTGCCCTGGAAGAAGCCGGCGCACTCGAATACACCACGATCGTGGCCGCTCCGGCCTCAGACCCGGCTGGCTTCAAGTACGTTGCTCCCTACACCGGTTCGGCCATCGGCCAGCACTGGATGTACGAGGGCAAGCACGTGCTGATCATCTTCGATGACCTGTCCAAGCAGGCTGAGGCTTACCGTGCGGTCTCCTTGCTGCTGCGTCGTCCACCGGGCCGTGAAGCATACCCCGGTGACGTGTTCTACTTGCACTCACGTCTCCTTGAGCGTTGTGCGAAGCTCTCCGACGAGATGGGCGCGGGTTCGATGACCGGCCTGCCGATCATCGAGACCAAGGCCAACGACGTTTCGGCCTACATCCCGACCAACGTGATCTCCATTACCGATGGTCAGATCTTCTTGCAGTCGGACTTGTTCAACGCCGACCAGCGTCCAGCTGTCGATGTCGGTATCTCGGTTTCTCGTGTCGGTGGTTCCGCACAGATCAAGGCGATGAAGAAGGTCTCGGGAACGCTCAAGCTCGACTTGGCGCAGTTCCGCTCACTGGAGGCATTCGCGATGTTCGCCTCCGACCTGGATGCGGCTTCACGTGCGCAGTTGAACCGTGGCGCGCGTCTGCTCGAACTGCTCAAGCAGAGCCAATACTCGCCGTACCCGGTCGAGGACCAGGTCGTATCCGTTTGGGCCGGTACCAAGGGCAAGCTTGACGACGTTCCGGTGCAGGATGTGCGTCGCTTCGAATCCGAACTGCTTGACCACCTGCGTCGTAACAGCGATGTGCTGGACATCATCGCTACGACCGGCAAGCTTGAGGACGAGAACGAGCAAGCGCTGGACAGCGCCATTGAGGAGTTCCGTCAGGGCTTTTTGACCTTCGACGGCTCACCGCTATCGGGCAACGCTGATGAAGACGAGGAAGCCGCGCTCGAATCTGAGCCCGAGCAGATCGTCAAGCAGAAGAAGGCCTGATCCATGGCTGGTTCGCAGCGCATCTATCGAGCGCGAATCAAATCCACGCAGTCGCTGAAGAAGGTTTTCCGCGCGCAGGAGTTGATTGCGGCGTCTCGCATCGGCAAGGCTCGTGCCCGGGCTCAGTCCGCTGCGCCGTACGCGGCGGCGATCACTCAGTCGGTGTCTGCCTTGGCGACCCATGCCGATGTCGATCACCCGTTGGCTTCGGAGCGCAAGGACACCAACCGCGTCGCGGTGCTGCTCGTCACTTCTGACCGCGGTATGGCAGGTGCGTACACCGCGAATGTGCTGCGTGAAGGTGAACGTCTCATCGAGTCGCTCACGGAGCAGGGTCGGACCATCGATTTGTATGTGGCAGGTCGACGCGGTTTGGGCTACTTCCAGTACCGCGGCCGTGATGTGGTGCGGTCCTGGATAGGCGAGTCGGACGCTCCAACGCCTCAGACGGCGGAGGAGATCGCCGAGGAGTTGCTGTCGCGCTTCCTGGCTCCGGCCGATGAGGGCGGTGTCGCGGAACTGCACGTGGTCTACACCCGCTTCATCAACATGGTGACGCAGCAGCCGCGGATTCTGCGTTTGCTGCCGCTGGAGGTCGTTGAAGGCGTCGATCCAGTGGACGAGCACGAGGCGTTGCCGTTGTACGAGTTCGAACCGTCGCCCGAAGAAGTGCTCGATGCTTTGCTGCCGCGCTACATTCGCAGCCGGATCTACTCGTTGCTGTTGCAGGCGGCAGCCTCCGAGCTGGCATCACGGCAGCGTGCAATGCACACTGCGACCGACAACGCGGAAGACTTGATCCGTACCTACACGCGACTGGCCAACCAAGCGCGTCAAGGCGAGATCACCCAAGAAATCACCGAGATCGTCTCGGGTGCCGACGCACTGAAGGCATCATGACCGCACGCGCCGTACACCCGAAGAATCAGACCACCACAGCACGTCTCCGGTTCGCCGGAACCCCGTCAGGACGAGAAGAGCGAGGCCAGCAATGACCGCCAGCACAGTCGAGAACCCTGCCCCCGCGGCCGGTACGTCAAGCCCGGGCCGCATCGCCCGAGTGATCGGCCCAGTCGTCGATGTCGAGTTTCCCTCAGGTGGGATCCCCGACATCTACAACGCGCTGACTGTTCCAGTGGACCTCAGCGGACAAGGCGAGGGCGAAAACTCGTTCAACCTCACTTTGGAGGTCGCGCAGCACCTGGGCGACAACTTGGTGCGTGCGATCGCGCTGAAACCGACCGACGGCTTGGTGCGCGGCTCGGAAGTCACTGACACCGGAGCCCCGATCAGCGTGCCAGTCGGCGATGTCACCAAGGGTCACGTCTTTGACGTCACCGGTGAGGTCTTGAACGCCAAAGAAGGCGAGAAGATCGAGATCACCGAACGCTGGCCCATTCACCGCAAGCCGCCGGCTTTCGATCAGCTCGAGTCGAAGACTCAGATGTTCGAGACCGGCATCAAGGTCATCGACCTTCTGACGCCTTACGTGCAGGGTGGAAAGATTGGTCTGTTCGGTGGTGCTGGTGTCGGCAAGACAGTTCTGATCCAGGAAATGATCTACCGTGTGGCCAACAACCACAACGGTGTGTCGGTGTTCGCCGGTGTCGGTGAGCGTACCCGTGAGGGCAACGACCTGATCGAGGAAATGACTGATTCAGGCGTGATCAACCAGACCGCGCTGGTCTTTGGTCAGATGGACGAGCCGCCAGGTACCCGACTTCGTGTCGCACTGTCCGCACTGACCATGGCGGAGTACTTCCGCGATGTGCAGAAGCAGGACGTGCTGCTGTTCATCGACAACATCTTCCGCTTCACCCAAGCCGGTTCTGAGGTTTCCACGCTGCTTGGACGTATGCCGTCCGCGGTGGGTTACCAGCCGAACCTTGCTGACGAGATGGGTGTGCTCCAGGAGCGCATCACCTCGACCCGTGGTCACTCGATCACGTCACTGCAGGCAATCTACGTGCCAGCGGATGACTACACCGACCCGGCTCCGGCCACCACATTCGCGCACTTGGACGCGACGACGGAGCTCAGCCGTGAGATCGCCTCGCGTGGTCTCTACCCAGCTGTGGACCCGCTGTCGTCCTCGTCGCGTATTCTTGACCCGCGTTACGTCGGCCAGGCGCACTACGATGCGGCGACTCGTGTGAAGCAGATTCTGCAGCGCAACAAGGAACTGCAGGACATCATTGCGATTCTTGGCGTTGACGAGCTTTCCGAAGAGGACAAGACCGTGGTGGCGCGTGCGCGTCGCATCCAGCAGTTCTTGTCGCAGAACACCTACATGGCGGAGCAGTTCACCAACGTTCCGGGTTCGACGGTGCCGCTGAGCGAGACCATCGAGGCATTCACCAAGATTGCCGACGGTGAGTTCGACCACATCTCAGAGCAGGCATTCTTCAACATCGGTGGTCTTGAAGACCTGGAACGCAACTGGGCCCGCATCCAAAAGGAATACGGCGTCTGATCCTGTTGGTCGAAAGCCAGCAAAGTACAGCAGCGAAGTGAGGAACGTACGTGGCGCTTCTTGACGTGAACGTGGTATCGACGAGTACGACCATGTGGCAAGGCAAGGCGACGATGGTCGTGGCGCCCGCGGCAGATGGAGAGATCGGTTTGCTCGTGGGACACTCACCCTTGCTTTCGGTGTTGCAGGCAGGACGAGTTCGTATCACCGCTGACAACGGCGATCGTATTTTGATCGACGTCACCGGAGGCTTCCTATCCCTGGACACTGACCAGGTGACGGTGGTCGCCGATGATGCGGAGTTGGTCGCACAGGCCTGAGCACGAGTAGTCCTCCGCCATGGAACCCGCGATCGTCATCGTCACTGCATGTGTGGCGATTGTGCTCGCCACAGCGGCGGTGCTCGTTGTTCTGCTGCGTTTTCGCTGGCTATGTCGTAGACCAGGTTCAGTGATCATGTCGCTGGGACGGCCGCCTAAGGGCGGCCGTCGTCGCTGGCGCCTGGGCGTGGCTCGGATGAAGTCGGCGCAATTGGAATGGCATGCTGCCCGCAGTCTGGCATGGTGGCCCACGAAACGGTGGGATCGCGGCTCGTTGGATATTGTGGGTAGAGAATCTGCGGCTCCGATGGCCGATCAGCGGATATCTATCGTGCAATGCCGCGAAGGCACGGCGCAGTTCGAGGTCTTGATGTCTGATCGTGCTTATGCTGGTTTCTCGTCGTGGCAGGAATCAGCGCCGCCACGCGATTCTGCCCATGTGCTGTAGCAGGAGTTGATGTATGCGGTTGGTCGTGGCGAGATGTGCTGTGCGCTATCAAGGACGGTTGTCGGCCTATCTGGCGGAAGCTACCCGGTTATTGCTGGTCAAAGCCGATGGCTCAGTGCTGATCCACTCCGATGGCGGCAGTTACAAGCCGCTGAACTGGATGAGCCCGCCGTGTTCCATGAAGGAACGTGAGGCGTCGGATCAGGAGCAAAACCACGGCGTGGCTCAGGTGTGGACGGTGCAGCACGCCAAGAGTGACGACCGGCTCGACATTGACATCTTCGAGGTGTTCTCAGACAGCCGGTGGGACCTCGGTGTTGACCCCGGGCTGGTCAAAGACGGCGTCGAGGCACACCTGCAGGAACTGTTGGCACAGCAAATCGGCTTGTTGGGCCCGGGGCACACGCTGGTCCGTCGAGAGTATCCGACAGCTATCGGACCGGTTGACATCCTCGCTCGCGATGAAGATGGCGGTGCCGTGGCTGTTGAGATCAAGCGGCGCGGGGACATCGACGGTGTGGAGCAATTGACCCGCTACCTGGAGTTGATGAACCGTGATCCGCAACTGCGCCCGGTCAGTGGCGTGTTCGCTGCACAGGAGATCAAACCACAAGCACGAGTTCTCGCTGCTGATCGCGGTATCCGGTGCGTCGTCTTGGACTATGACGCGATGCGCGGGGTCGATGACGTCGATTCGCGACTTTTCTAGGTAGCAGTCGTGCGTTCGAGTCCGGGACACGCTGGAAGTTGCCGCACAAGAATGCAAGAATGTTTATATGCCTAACGAATTGGATGGGGTTTTCATCCATCGCGGTCGCCTCGTATCAGCCGACGCGATCATCGATGACGGTGTGGTCATTGTCCAGCAGGGAGTCATCGCTTACGCGGGCACAGTCGCAGGTATCGACGCACACTGGGAGCACGCCGTCACATTGACAGCTGCCCAGCCAGACCGTTACATCCTGCCGGGACTGGTGGATATCCACTGCCACGGCGGTGGCGGGGGCAGTTTCCCCGATGCGCTAGACCGGGACGAGGCTCAGGTCGCCATCGCTGAACATCGTCGCCACGGAACGACCTCGCTCGTCGCGTCACTGGTGACTGGGCCGCCCGCAGTGCTACGCGAGCGGGTGGCAATGCTGGCGGGACTCGTCGACGAAGGTGAACTCGCGGGCATCCATCTGGAAGGCCCTTTTGTGTCGCCGGAGCGCTGTGGCGCGCAGAACCCGGCCTTCATCCAAACCCCCGATCCGCGGCTGGTCGCTGAACTGTGCGAACTCGCCCATGGTGGCATCGTCACCATGACTCTCGCCCCGGAGATCCCAGGCAACTGCGGGCCGGGGTCAGTGACTGAAGCGTTGATCGCGCACGATGCCTTGCCGTCATTTGGGCATACCGACGCGGCGCAGGGGCAAATGCGCACGGCGATCGATGGCGCCGGAAAGTTGCTGCGACAGAACGCGGCGCGTTCCGAACTTCCTACGGTTACCCACCTGTTCAATGGCATGCGGCCGCTGCAGCACCGTGAAGCCGGCCCCGTGCTCGATGCCTTGACGGCCGCCGCCAGCGGACTAGCTGTGGTGGAACTGGTTGGCGACGGTACTCATTTGAACCCGGCACTCGTCAGGGAAGTCTTCGAACTCGTCGGGGCCGACCACATCATGCTGATCACCGATGCGATGGCGGCAGCAGGCATGGCTGATGGTCGTTACCGGTTGGGATCGTTGGCAGTACGGGTGCGTGACGGTGTCGCGCGTCTTGATGGCGAGAATGAAGCGGGCGCCATCGCCGGCGGGACCGCGCATCTGATCGATGTGGTGCGCACCACCGTAGCGGGCGGCGTCCCGTTGGTCGATGCTGTCAAGGCGGCATCCGCGACGCCAGCACGAGTGCTGGGTCGCAGCGATATCGGTGTCCTGCAGGCCGGCAGACGCGCGGATGTGCTCGTAGTGGACGATGAACTGCGGGTGTGCGAGGTCTGGCGCGGGGGAGAACTCGTCCCTTCTAGCCGAACCGCCCGTTGACGTAGTCGTTGGTACGAGGATCTTGCGGATTGTTGAACATGGCGTCGGTGTCGCCCCATTCCACGATCACGCCAGGAGTGCCCGCCTCAGCCAGGAAGAATGCGCTTTGATCGGACACTCGGGCTGCCTGCTGCATGTTGTGCGTGACTATCACGATCGTGACGAGATCGCGCAGTTCCGCGATTGTCTCCTCGATCCGGCGTGTTGACGTCGGATCGAGGGCCGAACAAGGCTCGTCCATCAAGAGCACGCGCGGACGAACCGCCAAAGACCGGGCGATGCACAGCCGCTGCTGTTGACCGCCGGATAGTCCGCCACCGGGAGCATCGAGACGGTCTTTGACCTCTTCCCACAGACTTGCTTGCCGCAGGGACTGCTCGACGATGCGTTCTCGTTCGCTCGCCGACACCTTCAGACCCGTCAACGCGAGCCCTGCGGTGACATTGTCACGAATGGACATGGCAGGAAAGGGATTGGGCTTTTGGAAGACCATCCCGATATCGCGGCGCGCCTGCGTGACCCGCAGTGCTGGATCATAGATGTCTTGGCCATCAAGGCGGACTTCCCCCGCTAGCTTTGCACTGGGAACAAGCTCGTGCATACGGTTGAGGATGCGTAGAAACGTTGATTTTCCGCAGCCGGATGGCCCGATCAACGCTGTTACCTGTCCTGCTGGCATGGTCAACGAGACTCGGTCAAGGACCTGATGTGAGCCGAACCAGGCAGAGATCTGCTCAGCATGGAGTTCGCTCGCAGTCGATGTGACCGCTGACGAGGGCGCATCAACGGTGAGTTCGGTCTCCGAGTCGGCATCGACGGTCATCGTGGTCGCGCCGCCATGAGCTGTCTGGCCTTCAAGATTTGTCGCAGTCGCGTGAACTGGCGGGAAAACAGGGCCGGCGTCATCTGGCGGCGCTTCGGGAAGCAAACGAGTAGTCACTTGAGAACCTTGTCGCAGGAAGATGACGAGCACGTGAACGAATGAAGACCGTTAGGCCAATAAGTCGATAGTTCAGCAAGATCACACGAGGTTGGGTACAACCTGCATGATCGCACCGCCGAGGAGACACGTCGTCAGCGCGAACGCCGGCACGCCCACAATCCAGGCCTGCGGCCGCCCCCACCACCAGCTCAGCCGCCGAATCAGGACAAACACCGCAAACCATGATGCGAGCCAGATGACCACCCATGGCCAAGCGGCGGAATCGGAGGCGAACGCGGCTTCAGCATCGTCCAGTTCCACAGCGGAGACCACGGCGCGAGGCGTCTCGAAAGGGTCGGAGATCAGTTCCATGTCGACTCGGATCACGTCAGATGGCATGAATGAGCGGCCCGTTGCTGAAACCAGGGTCAGCCGTCCGTCACCCGGGGACATCACGGCGGGCAGTGGATCGCCACTGCGTCGGATCCCCGTCACTCGATACGTCGCCTGACCTTGGCCGGTGATCGTTGTGACGCTATCGCCCGCAGTGAGCATATCGAGCTTGCCGAACGGTCCGCCGAAGGACGCATGGCGTCCCATGATCACGCTGGCGCCCGATTGACCCGGGAGCACGCTGTCGCGCCGGTGTCCCGGTCCGGACTGGAGGACCTGGGCAGTGGTTCCAGACAGGAAGACCTCGTTGACCCCGAGCTTTTCAATGGTGATCACGCCCAGGGGAGTGCCAGTCGTGACGGGGGTGTCACTCATCGTGACGTGACCGACAGGAGAGATCCCATTCGCCAGTTGGTAGCGCAGTTCGTTATACGCGATGTGCTGTGCACGCATATGGAAGAGCGGTGATACCAGTAGTGCGTGGGCGATCAGACTGATGATGAGGAGACCGACAATCTGCAACACATCACCGGTACTTCGCACACGATCGCTCTGTTCCGGGCGTGGCAACGCGGTGCGATGGGCGGGTGCCAGCGCTCGACCGACTTGAGCGGTGGATCCACCCGGAACCGGTGGTTGGGTGACAGATGTCACGGTGGACGGTCTCCTTAGGTTTGATACATGTCAAAGCCACAGTCGTGGTCGGGACTCATATCCGCCTGCACGGAGCGTCCCGACCACGACCGCGGTCGTCAATCTGCCTGACTGCGATGGTTAACTTCTTCTCAGCGAGCCACTCGAACCGTGGTCTTCGCGTTCGCCTTGGTGACAGTGGCCGAGCCGTTGAAGGAGACGGTGAGCTTGTTCTTGCCCCTCTTCAGCTTGGCAACCTTGACCCTGATCTTCTTGCCGTTCTTGACCTTGACGGTGGCGACCTTCTTCTTGCCAGCCTTGACGACGATCTTGCCGTTGGGCTTGACACCAGCCGCCTTGACCTGAAGCGTCAATGTGGCGGTCTTGCCTTTGGCCTTGACCTTGTTGATCTTGACGGTGGACTTCGCCTTCGCCGCAGTGACGGTCAAGGTCTGAGTCGATGCGCGTGCAGCGGCGCTTGCCGGCGTGAACGTAGCCGACACCTTATGGCTGGTCTTCGTTGCCTTGAAGGACACAGCAGCGGTGTTCTGTACGGCGGCGACTGCCACTGGCTTGCCGATCACCGCGGAACCGTCACGGAAGGTCACGGTTCCTGCCACTGTGGGCTTGGTGATGGTGGCAGTGACGGTGACGTTCTTGCCGACAGTGGGCTTCGCGCTGGCGGACAACCGGACGGACGTTGCTGCTGGTTGAGTGGTAGCCGCTGTGACCTGGACGGATGCGGCAGCAGTCGTGGAAGCGTCAACGCCCGGCAAGGCCGGGATGAACACCGCGGAGATGGCGACGTTTCCAGCGGCTGCGGGAGTCCAGGTGGCTGCTGCGGTCGAAGCGCCCTTGCTCACGGTAGCGGTAGCGAGCACAGTGCTGCCGTGACGGAACTGGACTTGGCCCCCGCCGTTGCCGTTCGAGGTCACTGTGGCGCGAAGAGTGACCGATTGACCAGCCGTGGCTGAGGCTGGAATCGAGGTCTCCAGGGTGGAGGGGGAAGGTGCGAAGGCGCGCACCGAGGTACTGCCGCAGTCTGATACGGTACCGAACCCGTAAGAGGCAATGGTTTCGGACTGCTGGCAGACCAGCGAGTTCGGACCGACGAAAGCCTTCGCGATGTCAGAGGTCTCATCGTCAGCCAGGACGGATGGGACAACGTTGTAGACCTTGCGGGTGTAGGCATTGAAAGCACTGTTCAGCGCGTAGTTAGTTCCAGAGCCCGTGACCGGTGCGATTCCGTTGACGGATCCGATGAGAGCACCATCGCGGTGGTCGGTTACCTTGGCGTTGGCCTGTGAGACCCACTGCGCAATGGAGAACGGAACGATGGTGGCCTTTTGTTGTTCCGTGGTTCCGGTGATCAGCGCGGCACCTTTGTGTTCCTGAACATCGGCGCCACCGAGGTCAGTGGCACGCAGGTTCGGGTAGGTGTTCGAGGAGATGTCCGACTCGGTGATTCCGACTTCACCCAACCAGTACGACCGGGTGCCGGAGCCTGCCTGCGGGATGAAGGTGGTGATGGTCACGGCGGTGAATCCTGCCGGGACCGGGTCACCAGCAGACAACAGTTGGCTGTCCTGACCCGAGGCGTAGGCGACACGGTTGATCTCACCTTTGTAGATGCTCGTCAGTTGCGCCTTGGTGAGGTTGGACGGGAGTACCGATGTCGGCGAGACAGCGTAGGTCACTGCGTCGAGAGCGAACGGCACATAGGCCAAGACACCGTTGTCGACAGCGTTGGAGCCAGCTCCTGACGAGGAACGAGCGAAGTCGACCAGACCGATGGCCGAAGCAGTGGTCACCGACACGGTGCCGCCAGAGAAAGTTCCGACTGACACAGGATCCGACTGGCCGATGGCGGCACGAAGCAGACCGACACCGGCACCAGAGCCGTTGGCGCGCGGCACCGCGGCGCCGCCCTGGCGTGTGATCACTGTAGCGCTGCCGGTGGCGTCGTACGATGCGAGTGCTTGACCGGGGATTGCGGCTGCGAGTCCGTTGAGTACGTCCTGGGTGGTGTCGGAGCCAAGTCCGACCAGGGTGCCGAAGGTGCCTGCAGCGGGATCAGCCTGTGCGGGCAGCACTGCTGCAGAGAACAGCAATGCCGTGGCGCTGAGCCCAACAGTGGCTCGGCGGATGTTTCGTGAGAGCATTCGATGCTTCCTCTCGTAATGTGCATCTCGTTAAGATTCATCTGTCGATGACACGGCTATCTACTCAGTGCCAAACGGCGTTCAGGCCTCGAATGTGGGTCTATTGAGAGAAGTTCTGGTGTCAGATAAGCAAACGACGCGACCTACGCATCAAATAGGTGCCAGCGAGCAGTGATGGTAGCCCGGCCGACATCGCAGTGGTCGCTCCGATACGCCACCCTTTGGTGTTCGCCGCGCTTGTGGCGATCGGTTCGATCTCGTCGACAATGGGTGCGATCGTGTCGTCGGTGGCAGCAGGCTCTGGTTCCGGCTCGGGTGTTTCCTCTGCCGGCTCATCGGATTCAACCGGTGCGGCTGCAGGCGGTGTCGCAGTGTCGTCCTGCGTGGTGGTCTCGTCCTGCTGCGGCTCGTCCTTCTTCTTTGGCTTGTTACGTTTCTTCTTCGGTTCTTCGGGACCTGGCTTGTCCGCGGTGGGACACGACTGTGCGACCTTCTTGGTATCGGTGAGAAGCCCGGCAAGTTCCTTGAGCTTGGCAACGTCCGCAGACGGCAGCACCAGATAGCCCGGCGGCAGTTTCCCCTTCGCATGGCCAGGCGATTGCCCGGGACCGGCCGCATAGTTCAAGAAGGCAGCGTAGTCCTTCAACTGCGTAGCGGTGGCGGAACAGACATTGACTGCTGCGTAACTGACTGTCGCCAAAGGGTAGGCGCCTAACAGGCGTTGCGCCGGGTCGTATACGGCGATGGCGGGGTCGTCACTGGAACGAGGGAACGCGTTGATGGCACGGTTGACCGCGTTCGCTGTCGGAGCGATAGTTTGGCCGGCCTGATTGACGAGGTTTGCCGTCCGCAGGCCGAAGCGATCAGCCGACGTGCGATCAGTCAGCGCGATCTGGAATCGCGAACCGGGCAGTTGAGCGCCAGTGGAGGTGAACGACGGTGGCAGACGGAACGGGTCCCATACGATCTTCGATCCAGACTCGCCGCGAGCCGCACGACGAGCGGCCTCTTGCATGTCCGCCATATATGGCCGCAGGTCAAGAGTGCCGTATCCCGGCTCTGGGACTTCAGCGTTATAACGGAAAGTGGACAGATCCGCTTTAGGAAACGATGTCGTTGGTGTCGTGGACAGTTCCAGTGCCAGATAGGCGGGATTGATTTTCATCCCGTAGCCATCGTCCTCACCGGCAAGGAAAGCCTTCGCATAAGGATCAGCCTGGAGCCACTGCCATACCTGGGCGTTGGCATCGGACGAGCCGAGTGAGACCAGCAGACCTTCGGGCGCGGTGGTGGCCAGGAAATCAGCGAAGTCCGGATTGAGCTCAACGAACTCGGGGTCGGTGACGATGCTGTACGGGTTGTTCTTGATCGGCGGTGCGGTACCACCGCCTGGAACATCGACCCGGTAGGACTGCGTCAAGAGTTTCGCGATCAACCTGGCGTTGAGCGTGAGATCGGCGACGAGCGTGCCGTTGCGGTCTCTGCGCTCGCTGGCGAGACGATACTGACGTTCAATGTTGTAGGCCACCACGATCGAGTTGCGAGCGATCGGCGCATAGCGGATGACTTCGTCACCGCGCTGTTCGGCAGGCAACGGTGTGGAGACCACAGCAAGACGGGCAGCGCCGTCAAACGCTGAGACGATCTGGTTGCGAGCCTCGTCATCTCCGATCTGGGACCAGCCGTAAGTCGTCCCGGAACTGCACAAACCAGACTGCCAACTTGTCATGGCCTCGCTGAACAGCTCGTGGCCGACCAGTCGTTGCTCCGCATTGCCTAACGGGCAGTTGGAGCCGATGGATTGGAAATCCAACTCGAAGACGAGACGGTCTTTCCAGTTGGTCGCACTCAACGGAGAGCCGGAGAGTATTCCATCAGCCAAGTCGGAGACGGCTGTGCCGTCAGCGGTGGTGGTGGCACGAGGAACCACGACCAGCCAACAAGCGGAAGCAATGGTGCCGCATCCCAGATGCGGTGCGTCCATAGCGTTTTGCGTGGTGAACACAACGGTCCCGGTGCCGTCCGCACTGGTACGAGCGGCCGAGATCTCGTTGGTGTTGGCCGAGGTGTAGTACTCGCTGACGTCGCTAACCGTGGTTCCGTCGACATGTGTGAACGGGTAGGAGTAGGCGCGCAGATTCGGGTTGGTGATAGGAGGCGGTACTCGCAGATCCTCAGAATATTCCTGCGCCGGATCCTCGTTGAGTCGTAGGGTGCGTGCCGCGACCCGGTCGCCGAGCATATTAGCCAAGGCTGATGTCGGGGTGCCCCACATGCATTGCTGTGGGGTAGGACCGGCGTTGCGATCGCCCCAGCACTGCATGATCTGGAAGAAAGAATCAGAGAACTTTCCTGCCGGTGTGGGGCTCGCGCCGCTCCAGGACACAGTGACGCCCTGTGTGGTCAGGTCGCGGGTCTGGTTGATTGAAACAGTGATGTCCTTGAGCGCTTCGTAGGACGCAGAATCAGGATCGCGCTCGTCCACTCCCACAGCATCGGCCCAGCGTTGTGTGAGAGCTGAGGCTGTGGGACTGCCCCACTCGTCATCGGCGTCGGCGACGGTGGAAGTCTTGATCTGCTTGGTTGACGTGGATGCCGACGCGGCCGCCGCCATGACGGCGCCACCCGTACTTGCGCATAGTCCGAGAACGATCAGCAAGGCTCCGAGTCGGTAATGGAATCGCGATGATTTCATGATGCTTTGGCTCCTCGCCGTTTGCCGGGTGACAGGGCAGTGGTCAATGCCGGAGTGAGAACTCCGATGACGATCACGGCCATAGCGATCCACGCACCGGACGACGGGCCTTGACTGCCTGCGCTCTCAAGCGTCATAGGCTCGGCCACGACGTTGGTGCACACGCCGGTGTCCGGTTCGCAGACGATGGGTCCGCCGCCGTAGTTCGCGGCCACGGCAGCGCCATACGATGAGGTCTGAGAGTCGGACACGAAACCGTCGGGTGCCAGGCCATCGTCGGTGAATTCATCGCCTGGGGTGACGCCGTCTCCCGTGTCACCGCTGCCGTCTTCGTTGCCAGGTTGATCAGTTCCGGTCATACCGGAATCGGTGGTCCCTGAGGTGCTGTCATCTCCGGTGGTTGTCTTGCCGCCGGTCTGCGTCGACTTGCCGTCCGAGGTTGTTTTCTTCGTAGAGGTAGTCGACTGCTTCGCGCCACCGGTGCCGGTGTTGCACTGGGTGACGCCTTTCTTGTCGCATTCGGAGGGCATGGGAGCTTTTTTCGCGAGGGTATTGGTCCCATCAGAGGAGAATGTGGGGTTGTTGCAGTCCTTGATATCGATTGACTTAGCTTCGACACCGGGGATCTGGCGAACTTGCTCCAGCCCGGCTTTGACCAGGTTGATCGGTAGTGGCGAGTATCCGAGTGCCTCGGCCTGCTGCTGTCCCTCACACAAGAAGTAGTACGAGAACGCGCCCAACGTGGCGCCCTTCGCGGTGGTGAATCCGTTTTGGCTGTTGGTCGGCACGACGATGTAGCTGTAGGAGGACAACGGGTAGGTGCGCTGATCTGTGCTCGTGAACACACCGGAGAGGTCCTGCGTCAAATATGCCGCAGTTCCCTTTTGAGTGTTGATCTTGGCGGATAGCAGCGCTACTGCCACGTTGGAGGCCGTGGGCTCTACGTAATATCCGGCTTTGTTGAGGATCTTTGCGACCGGGTAACCGGTCTTGAGCGCGTACGAGTACTCGACGTAGGTGATCGTGCCTTCGTTGGCTCGCTGCGCGACGTATCCAGCGACTCCCTGGGAGTTGGGTTGGGCAACGAATCCCTTGCCTGCCACGGTCGGATAGTTCGATGTGACACCGCATGGGGTGGAGCGGCCTGCCGACTGACAGTAGCTGTCCCACAGCGAGGCGTGTTGGCTGGCCATCCAGGTGGTGAACTGGGCGGTTGAACCGGAACCGTCAGAACGGACCACCGGGACGATCTTGCGTGCGGGCAAGGAGAGCGCGGGGTTGTCTGCAGCAATCGCGGGGTCATTCCACATGGTGATGACTCCGGTGAAGACCTTGGTCAGGACATCGCCGGATAACCGCAGATTGGTCACCTGCTGTCCACCGATGCGCAGGTTGTACATGAACGCGGTGCCGCCGGCAACGATGGGCATATAGGCGTAGCCTCGCGATGGCGGCGTGTCAACCACGCCGCCGTCTTTGAGTCCGTAGGGAATCTCAGTGCTGGCGAAGTCGATGGTTCCCGCCTTGAACTGGTTGCGTCCGTCGGACGAACCGGTTGACGCGTAGTTGACTCGCATACCGTATTGCTCGACGTTGCGACGCCACTGGTCGATCGCATTGGCAGACCATGACGATCCCGCCCCCGATATCGGAACGTATGTCGCGGCCTGACTGGCGGGCGCTGCGCTCACGCTGGTCAATGCCACGACGATGAACGCCAGCAATGCGCTCATGAAGTTCGGCGTGCCGCGGCCAACCCGATCTGGGAAGCGTGCTTTATGGCGGGAAGGGTAGTCAGACATGGTCACTCCTGTGGTGCGTCTGGTCTGGTGCGACGAGTTTTCTGTAGCGTCGCCCGGCTGGCGGTTATGAGAGCGGACCGGAACCGGCGGTGACGTTCCATGCGGGCAGCTTTCTTGGCGGGGTTGTCGGCGCCGATCAGCCTCGCGATGACGAAGAGTCCGACTACCAGGAGCATCAACGTCGCGGCGGTGCCGAATCCACGAGCGATCATGGTCGGTTCGGGGGACTTGACGAACTGGAATATCGCCAGCGGCAGCGACACCATCGGCCCCGAAGTCGGGTTGAGGTTCATCGCCGCGGTGAACCCCGAGGTCAGCAGAACCGGCGAGGTCTCCCCGATGCCGCGTGCGGTTGCGAGGATGATCGCTGTGGTCAGGCCGGACCGTGAAGTGGGCAGCGTCACCTTCCACACCGTGCTCCATTGTGTCGCCCCCAAGCCGTAAGAGGCCTCCTTGAGGGTGTGCGGGACGAGCCGCAGCACTACGTCAGAGGAGCGGATCATGATGGGCAGCATCATGATGGAGATGGCCAGGGCTGCCGCGAGTCCGGATTTGTCGAGTCCGAAGGTGTATATCGCGGTCGCATAGATGAACAGACCCGCGACGATGGAAGGCAACGCCGTCATAGCCTCCACCACAGTGCGGACGAACCGTGCGAAGGGTCCCGGAATCTCCGTGAGGAAAACAGCGGTGGCGATGCCTAGCGGAATCGTGATTGCCAGTGCGATTCCGATCTGGATCAAGGTTCCGACGATTGCGTGCGCGATGCCACCTGTGTCTAGCGGGTCTAGCGGTCCCGCAAGAGCCATGTCCTCGGTAAAGAAGTTCAGATGAGGCAAGGCAGGCAGCGCTCGTGCAACCGTGAAGACTACGACGAAGACCAAGGTCAGCAAGACGGTGAAAGCAAGGGTGTGCACGATCACCGTGACGACGCGGTCTCGTACGGCAGGTCCGTTCTCGGTCAACGAGATGATCGCGGCATAGATCATGGTGAACAAGACGATGGTCAACACCGTGAATGCCGGGATGCCGCGCACCGGAACGAGTTGCGTCGCGATCACCGCTGCTAGGGCTAACGCTGCCAGACCAGCGCCGCAGAGCGCTAAGACATCACTGACCCGTTTATCGGAGAGCACCCGTTCACGTGGCGATTCGCTGTCAGGCAGCACCCGTAGCCGGGTCTGCGTCGGTGGTGTCGTGTTGGCAGCTGGTGATCCGGTATGTGTGACAGAAGGCGCTGTCGCGGGGGCGGCCGTGGCTGATGTGGTCATGTGCTGGCTCCCGATCGGGATCGGGCCACGATGGACGAGGCCGCGAAGTTGACGACTAGTGTCAAGAGAAAAAGCGCAAGACCAGCGGCCATCAGGGCGGACATGCCCATTTGTGTTGCTTCGCCGTAGCGCAACGCGATGAGCGCTGAAACAGAGTTGGTGCCGTTAGCGAGGACGTGGGGCTGAATGACGAAAACGGGGGAGATGATCATGTAGACCGCGATGGTCTCTCCGAGTGCTCGGCCCAGGCCGAGCATGGTGCCTCCGACGATCCCGCCTGCGCCATAGGGCAGTACGACGGAACGAATCATGCCGAACCTGGTAGAACCGAGAGCCAGTGCGCCTTCACGCTCTCCGAGCGGAGCCTGCATGAACACTTCACGCATGATGGAGGTCATGATGGGAGTGATCATCATCGCCACGACGATGCCCGCGATGAAGGTTGACGAGGTGTAGACCGTTGCGCTCGCCAGTGGGTCACGAGGGTCGACGCCGTCGACGCGAAATAGTGGAATCCAGCCCAATACGGTGGAGAGCCACTGTGCCACCGGCACGATCTTCTCTTGCAGGAAGAACACTCCCCACAACCCGAAGACCACGGAGGGCACTGCTGCCATGAGGTCCACCAGGGTGATCAGCGTTTTCCGTAGCCGAATCGGGGCGTAGTCGCTGATATACAACGCCGTCCCCAGTGACAGAGGTAGCGCAATACTGACCGCGACCAGTGCGATGAGCACTGTGCCAACGATGACCGCGGCGATGCCGAAATTGCCGGAGTCTGGTTCCCACGCTTGGGTGGTGAAGAAACTGAACCCGGATACCTGGAGTGCTTCCCATGCTCGTAGCAACAGGAATATGCCCACGAACGACATGATGAGCAGCACTACAGTGCCACTGGCGCGCACCCCGCCCCGGAACACCCGGTCCGCGGTTTCGCGCTTGGTCATCAGTCGTCGTGGCGAAATGACATCGTCCACATGTGTTCCATTGATCTCGTGCCAATGACTGCCCGGATGGGCATATCAAGGACTGATCGAACAGGATCCTCACGTCCAGGCGGCCACGAGTAGATGAATAGTGAATGAATGCTCTCTGGCTGATACATGACGAGGCGCGACACGCCGAAAAAGAAAATTATTTATCGAGTTTTCCACCGGCTCTGCATACCGCTATCAACAGGTGTACGAAGTGCCGATGCGCAGAATATCGCGGTCCGATACGCTCGCCGCGAGAGCATCATCGAGGCTCTTGCTAAGTTGTCCACAGGCTGGGGTGCGACACGCCCAACCACAACACCTAGGGGTTGCGGCGAATGTCTGACACAAGGTGTAGTGTTGAGGTATTGAGCGGTTGCCGAGGGTCAACCAGGTGCCGCGACAAATCACATCGACGTAATTTCAACGATGTCAACAGTGTCGATACGCGTTCAGCACCCGGTGCGGGGACGTGCAATTGGCGCAGATTGACCTTGTGGGGAAGGAAGACACCAAGATGGGCATCACGGTCTACAGCAAGCCGTCCTGTGTGCAGTGTGACGCAACCTACCGCGCATTCGACAAGCGGGGTATTGAGTACTCCATCGTCGACATCAGCCAGGACGTCGAAGCTCTAGAGATGGTCCGCTCGCTCGGTTATCTTCAGGCACCTGTCGTTGTTGCTGGCGACACTCACTGGTCGGGTTTCCGTCCTGATCAGATCAGCAAGGTTGCTGCTGAAATTGCCGCAGCAACCGCTGTTGCCTGATCGTGTGATGCTGCCGTGACATCGCTGGTCTATTTCTCCTCTGTTTCTGAGAACACCAGCCGATTCGTCGCGAAGTTGCAGACAACTGCATATCGGATCCCGCTACGGCCGCGCGATGAGCCGCTCCAGGTGACCGAGCCATATGTGTTGATCACGCCGACATATGGCGGTGGCAATGAGGGCGGTGCAGTACCGCGCCAGGTGATCCGGTTCCTGAACGACTCGAAGAATCGGTCTTTGATACGTGGCGTCATCGCCGCAGGAAATACAAACTTCGGCAGTGCTTACTGCATTGCCGGTGACATCATCTCCGCGAAGTGCAAGGTCCCGTACCTTTACGCCTTCGAGTTGATGGGCACAGTGCAGGACGTAGAACGCGTCCAGGAGGGCTTGGTGCGATTTTGGCAACGACAACAGAGACCGATGTGAGCACGGATCTCGACTATCACGCGCTTAACGCGATGTTGAACTTGTATGGCCCCAACGGGGAGATCCAGTTCGACAAGGACCGGCTCGCTGCTCGGCAATATTTCCTGCAGCACGTCAACCAGAACACCGTGTTCTTCCACTCACTGCGTGAGAAGTTGGACTACCTGGTTGAAAACCACTACTACGAGCCAGAGGTGCTCGCCAAGTACGACGCCGATTTCATCAAGTCACTGTTCAAACTGGCTTACTCCAAGAAGTTCCGGTTCGAGACCTTCCTTGGTGCGTTCAAGTACTACACCTCGTACACGCTGAAGACCTTCGACGGCAGCCGGTATCTGGAACGCTTTGAAGACCGCGTCTGCATGGTGGCTTTGGCGCTTGCCGACGGTGACGAGCAGTTGGCTGTGGACTACGTCGAAGAGATCATTTCTGGTCGATTCCAGCCCGCAACGCCAACCTTCCTCAACATGGGTAAGGCACAGCGCGGTGAACCGGTGAGCTGCTTCCTGCTTCGCATCGAAGACAACATGGAATCGATCGCTCGTGGAATCAACTCCGCGTTGCAACTGTCGAAGCGCGGTGGCGGTGTCGCACTGCTGCTGAGCAACCTGCGCGAACACGGCGCTCCGATCAAGAAGATCGAAAACCAGTCGTCCGGCGTCATCCCCGTGATGAAGCTGCTGGAGGACTCGTTCTCCTACGCCAACCAGCTCGGTGCACGCCAGGGTGCCGGTGCGGTCTATCTCAACGCGCACCACCCTGACATCATGCGGTTCCTCGACACCAAGCGTGAGAACGCTGACGAGAAGATCCGCATCAAGACCTTGTCGCTAGGCGTTGTTATCCCAGACATCACTTTTGAGCTGGCCAAGAAGAACGAGGACATGTACCTGTTCTCGCCTTACGACGTCGAGCGCGTCTACGGCAAGCCGTTCGCGGATGTGAACGTTTCTGAGATCTACCACGAACTCGTCGACGATGCGCGTATCCGCAAGACCAAGATCGGCGCACGTGAGTTCTTCCAGACTCTCGCGGAGATCCAGTTCGAATCCGGCTACCCCTACGTCATGTTCGAGGACACCGTCAATAGGGCGAACCCGATCAAGGGCAAGATCACGCACTCGAACCTGTGCTCGGAGATCCTGCAAGTCTCAACCCCGTCGACTTACAACGCCGACTTGAGTTACGACCACATCGGGCGGGACATCTCCTGCAACCTCGGTTCGCAGAACATCGCCAAGACAATGGACTCGCCCGACTTCGGCAAGAGCATCGAGACAGCCATCCGTGCTCTCACCGCAGTGTCCGACCAGACGAGCATCGACTCAGTCCCGTCGATCCGTCGCGCGAACGACGAGGGCCACGCTATCGGCCTGGGGCAGATGAACCTGCACGGCTACCTGGCACGTGAGCGAATTCACTACGGCAGCGAAGAAGGCCTCGACTTCACGAATATCTACTTCCTGACCGTGGCCTACCACGCGATCCGAGCCTCCAATAGGCTGGCTATCGAACGGGGCAAGGCATTTGGCGGTTTCGAGGATTCGAAATATGCCACAGGGGAGTACTTCGACAAGTACACCGATCAGGTCTGGGAGCCGAAGACGGAGCGGGTACGCCAGCTCTTCGCTGACGCTGGGGTTGCGATTCCAACCCAGGATGACTGGCGTGAGCTGAAGGCATCGGTCATGGAGCACGGCATCTACAACCAGAATCTACAGGCGGTGCCACCGACCGGCTCGATCAGTTACATCAACAACTCGACTTCGTCGATCCACCCGGTTGCCTCCAAGATCGAAATCCGCAAGGAAGGCAAGATCGGACGGGTGTATTACCCGGCGCCGTATCTGACCAACGACAACCTGGAGTACTACGACGACGCTTACGAAATCGGCTATGAGAAGATCATCGACACTTACGCCGAAGCCACACAGCACGTGGACCAGGGCCTGAGTCTGACCTTGTTCTTCAAGGACACCGTGACCACTCGTGACCTGAACCGTGCCCAGATCTACGCATGGCGTAAAGGCATCAAGACGCTCTACTACATTCGCTTGCGACAGCTGGCGCTGGAAGGCACCGAAGTCGAAGGCTGCGTCTCGTGCATGCTGTGACGAGCAATTAATCACACCATCTCTCTATTCACAGCATCGGATTGAACAAGGAAGAACGATGACCCCGACGGGAAAGATCAAACTCATCGATCGCGTTTCAGCGATCAACTGGAACCGTCTTGAGGACGACAAAGACCTAGAGGTCTGGGACCGCCTGACGGGTAACTTCTGGTTGCCGGAGAAGGTGCCGCTATCCAACGACATCCAGTCCTGGGGCACGTTGACCGAGGCTGAGAAGACCATGACCACGCGAGTGTTCACCGGTCTGACCCTGCTGGACACCATTCAGGGCACCGTTGGTGCCGTTTCACTGATTCCAGATGCGCTGACGCCGCATGAGGAAGCTGTGTACACCAACATCGCTTTCATGGAGTCGGTGCACGCTCGTAGTTACTCGTCGATCTTCTCCACCTTGATCTCCACCCGTGAGATCGACGACGCTTTCCGCTGGAGCGAAGAGAATGAGAACCTCCAGCGCAAGGCGGAGATCGTTCTGGAGTACTACCGCGGTGACGATCCGCTCAAGCGCAAGGTCGCTTCGACCATGCTCGAATCATTCCTGTTCTACTCCGGCTTCTACGCGCCGATGTACTGGTCCAGCCACGCGAAGCTGACCAACACGGCGGATCTGATCCGTCTGATCATCAGGGACGAGGCCGTCCACGGCTATTACATCGGCTACAAGTACCAAAAAGGTCTGGAGAAGCTCACCCAGGCTGAGCGCGACGACCTGAAGGCATACACGTTCGAGTTGCTCTTCGAGTTGTACGAGAACGAGGTCGAATACACCCAGGATCTCTACGATGAGCTCGGACTGACCGAGGACGTCAAGAAGTTCCTGCGGTACAACGCCAACAAGGCGCTGATGAACCTCGGCTATGAGGCACTCTTCCCGAAGACCGAAACTGATGTGAACCCGGCGATCCTGTCGGCTCTCAGCCCGAACGCGGACGAGAACCACGACTTCTTCTCCGGTTCCGGTTCAAGCTACGTCATCGGCAAGGCCGTCAACACCGAAGACGACGACTGGGACTTCTGACTAGAAGCCTCTTAGTCAACGACGACAGACCTGTCGCCGACCCGGACGGGCTGAGACGTGTCGATCAACGGCTCGTTCTCAGCCCGTTTCGTTTGTGCCGGAGGCACTCGACTTCGCACTTGTACGCTTCGCCCCGAGCCAATCCTTGAATCGCTTCCAAGGATTCTTCTTGCTGGTGTCGTTGCTGCGATCGTCCAGATCGCCGTCCCAGATGGCGCCTTTTATGACGACGCGATAAAGCTTGATGGTCGTGACGATGACGATCATGATGATCGGTCCGAACACGATTCCGGTGAAACCGAACATCGACAGGCCTGCGAACACCGCGAGCAGCATGAGCGCTGGCGATAGGTGAGCGCTGCGTGGCACCAGCATCGGACGCAAGATGTTGTCGACGTTCGATGTGACCAAGATGTGGAAGAGCGCCACGAGGATACCCCCGGGAATGTTTCCGGTCAGCGCCATCGCGATACCGAGTGGAATCGTCACAATGCCGCTGCCCAGCGGGATGATCGACAGGACCGTGAGGAAGATGACGAACATGAAGAATCCCTGGTGGATTCCCGCGATGTAGATCGAGACTGCCCCGAGCAATCCTTGGACCAGCGCGATCAGGAACTGACCACCCACGGTCGCCTTGGCCATCGCACCGATTTTCGATACGTAGATGTCCGAGATCGCGGGAGACAAAGGGCTCAGGTCTTTGACCAGGCTGACGAGCTTGGGGCCCTTGCCGAGGATGGCTATAAAGACGTACAGGAAGATGATGATGGCGGTCACCGCCCCTGCGATTCCGCCCACCGACTCCTTCGCGAAGTTAAGTGCGAAATCTCCCATGCTCGATGCTAGTTTTGACGCCCCGGCCTCTATGTTCTCGGACGTCAACTCCACATCGAGGAAAGGAATTCGATCCAGCGCATCATTGACCATCTGCAGGATGCGATCGCCGAGTTCGTTGATGTTCGTCTTGGCTACCCAGTCGCTGACGCTGTCGATCATCTGTTTGATCTGCGCCACCGCCATCGCCAGAATCCCGGTCAACGGGAGGACCACGACCGCCAACGCCGTCAAGACCGTCAGCGTCGATGCTGCTCCAGCATTCCATCGGCGCTCGAGGCGTACGTAGAGCGGTCGGAAGAAGTACGCAAGTATTCCGGCGAGCGCGATCAGTTCCAGATAGCCGCGTAGGAAGTAGGCGCCGAAACCGAGCGCTATCACTGTCATGACAGCTAGTGCGCGTTTTTGATTGCGAGTGAACTCGCCGATCTGTGACGACCTTCGGCGAATGGGCGAATGTTGCTCAGCATTGCCCGCGGCCTCAGCGGCTTGCGGTGCCACGTCTCGATTTTCCACGAGTTCATCCTAGCCACGGCAGGGCAAGTCTTCTCGTGGACCCCTATACAGCATGTGGCCTGGCACCGATAAGTCGGGAGGCCAGGCCACACGCGTACTGATTTGTAATGCTACGTCGCTATTATGCGCCGTCGGCGATCGCCTCTATCTTGACCACGAAGACCATGGTCTCGTTCTGCAGTTCGTGGCCTTCGCTTGCTCCATAGCCCATGCTTGGCGGAATGATCAGCATCACCGTTGAACCGACCTTGACGTCACTCAAGCCAACTGTCCAGCCCTGAACAACCTGCTGCAGGGAGAAGTCGATAGGCTCGCCACGTTCCCAGGAGGAATCGAAGACAGTGCTGTCCGATGCCTTCACACCGGTGTAGTGCGCAGTGATGGTGTCCGATGCGCTCACCACGTCGCCGTCGCCTTCTTCGAGCACGATGCGCTGCACCAACTCAGGACTGGTGAAGCCTTCTGGCACAGTGATCGTAGGGCTGCCATCGTCAGCGAACTCCACGGAAGGCAGACCAGCGGTGTCAGCCGCGACATCCTCAAGCACCTCTACGATGCCAAGAACCTCGAGCACCGCGATGCTTGCCGGTGTCTCAGTCTCTGACGCAGCGGGACTGCCGAGGATGATGCGGACTCCGACCTGCTGGCCGATGAGCATCTCAAGTAGGTCGGGGTGAAGTGTGGAGGCGTTGACCGACAGTGTCTCTGGATCGGCATCGTAATTGTTGTAGAGCTCACTGCCATCGTCTGCACTGACTGAAACCAGTGAACACTGGATGCTGTCACCGTCTGCGATGGTGTCGCCGTCACCGGCTGAGGCGACCTTGAAAGCACTGCTGTTGATAGCCAGTGGAGCATCGAAGGTGATGGTTGGCTTTTCACCAGCAGCACCCTCAACAGTAATGCCATCGAGGACCGTCGGGTCATTGGCCGGAGGCTCTTCACTGGGTTCAGGTGAGGATTCTGTTTGGTTGGCGGGTGGCGTTGTCGGGGTCTCCGAATCACTGGCACATCCGGCCAACGCGACGAGCGCTGCAACCGCAACGGCCGCAACTCGGGTGGTAACTGACTTCATCAGGATCCTTCACTTGAACGGAGGTACCGCGGTGGGTACGGGTATCAGCGCGACAGGGGCGCTCGTCCAACGCTACCCGTCATTCCTTGGAAGTGGCTAGCAGAACCGTTCCAAGACGCGAGACAATGGTCTTATGCCATCGTCTCGTCGTTCTCGTCGCCGTCCCTACGGTCAGCCGATACCTGAACTTGACCTAGACCGGGCAACTGGAGGGCGCTCCACACAGCAACGGCGCGGTGAAGACTGGATTGTGCAGCAAATCCGTGGCGGCACAAAAGAATATGTCTGTCCTGGATGCGGCCGAACGATCGCGGCAGGCACGGCACACGTTGCTGCCTGGCGTAGCGAGTCCATCTGGGGCGCTCAAGCCGCACTTGACGACAGGCGGCACTGGCACATCGGCTGCTGGCAGCGACATAACTGACCGGAGACGAACTAGGCTGATACGCATCATGAGTGAGCAGATCAGAGCTACAACCGTTCTCCCGGCCCAGCGCGAAGACATTGAACTGTATACCGCGGATGGCTTGCGTCTCGTCGGTGAACTTGCTTCACCGTTGCATGGTCAAGCCGTCGGAACCCTGCTGACGTTGCATCCGTTGCCAACGCATGGCGGATATATGGATTCCCATGTGATCCGCAAGGCATCCTGGCGTCTACCCGCCTTGGCGGGATTGAACGTGCTGCGTTTCAACACGCGAGGCACGTCTTCACCACGTGGCGCCAGTCAGGGATCATTCGACGGTGGACGAGGCGAGAAATACGATGTCGCAGCCATGCTCGATTTCGCCGCCGAACGCCAACTGCCGAACTGCTGGGTGGTCGGATGGTCTTTCGGCACCGAGTTGACCTTGAAGTACACCGCGGACCCGCGCATCAATGGCGCAATCTTGCTTTCACCGCCGCTACATCGGGCCACTGACGCTGATCTTGATCGCTGGGCCCGATTCGGACGTCCGATGAAAGTGCTCGTCCCGGAACTGGACGACTATTTGCGACCCGACGCCGCCAAGGCGCGCTTTGCCCGCGTTCCGCAAGCCGAGGTGATCGGCGTCGAGGGGGCGAAACACCTGTGGGTGGGCGAGTCAGCGGTGCGCCGCGTCTTGGATGAGATCGTCGCCACGGTGGCGGTGGGCGTACCACTGCCGTTGCCCGATCACTGGCACGGGGCTGCCGAGGCCGCGACAGCAACAGCAGATCAGGAGAGTACCGATGAATGACGAGCTCGACGTTCACGCACTGCCGCAATTGCATACGGTCACCATTCGACCAGTGCCGACGAGCGGGCAAGCAGTGGTACTGCTGCATGCCTTCCCGCTCGATCACCGTATGTGGTTGCCAGCGGCCACGGCGCTGGCAGATCGTCTTGCGGAAAGCGGCTCACTGTGGGGGGTGGTGGCACTCGATCTGCCGGGTCTGGGCAGATCGGCGACCACCGAGGCCGATCCGAGCTTGACCAGGAGTGCTCACTTCGTCCTTAAGGCTCTGAAAGAGTCAGGCATCGTAGAGTTCGTTATCGCGGGCGTCTCCATGGGCGGCTACGTCACGATGGAGATCGCCAGGCTAGCTCCGGACGGCCTGCGCGCGATCGCGTTAGTCGACACCAAGGACACCGGAGACGCACCCGAGGCGCGGGCCAATCGACTGCGCATCGCTGACGAGGTGACCCAGGCGGCCAGTGTCGCGTCGGTGCGGCCCATGGGAGCGGCGCAACTTGCCCCGGCACACCGCGATGAACCGCGGATCCTGGACACTGTCGAGGGATGGATCGACGAGCAACCACCAGCCGGCGTCGCCTGGTCGCAGCGTGCTATGGCCGCTCGGGGCGATTATCTAGGCCTGACGAGCAGTCTGACAGTGCCTACTGTGGTCATCGTGGGCGAATATGACGAGTTGAGCCCGGTCGCGGGAGCCCGGGAGATGGCCGAGCGTGCCCATGCGGAGCATGTCGTCGTCTCGGACGCCGGTCATCTGGCGGCCTTCGAACAACCTCAGCAGGTCGCCAACGTGTTAGGCGACCTGCTGGACCAGGTTGGATAGTGCTCAGGCACGCTTGATGCGTCGTTGTGCCCCTGTCGTGGCGGCGGGCTCATCCTGTTGCGGAGCGTCTTGCGGCGCTTCTTCGGCGGTCTCCGACTGTTCGGGTGCACTCGGCGCTGACGGTGTGACGGCATCCATAGGCGCCCCAGACAGCAGGGTGCGCAAATCGTGCAGGTGCGATGCGATGGAGTCCCGTTCCTCGCGCAGCGAGTCGACCTGTTTTTGGGTCGCGGACAGTTCCTGCGCGGCCTGCTCAGCAGCCTCCACACGAATCCGTTCGGCATCCTTACGGGCCTGAGCCAGAATCTCGTCGGCCTGCTCTTGAGCTTGCCTGGTGGCCTGCGTGCGCAAGTGGGCAGTTTCCGCTTGCACCTTCTGGAGCTGTGCGATGGCCTCGTTGGTGCGCTGTTCGGCTTCGGCGGCACGTTCGGTGGATTCGGTGACGAGCGCTGTGACCCGTTCTTGTGCTGCAGCCGCCTCGTCGGCGATGACTTTGGCGGATTCTTCACGTTGCTCTGCGATGGCCAGGTCGGCTTCGGAACGAGAACGCCGCGCTGCCGCATGCATCATCTCGGCCTGCGTGCGAGCTTCGTCAAGACGCTCGCGAGCCGCGGCCAGCAGAGTCGCAGCCTCGGTACGGGCCGCCTCAAGTGCCTGTTCGGCTTCAGCCTGCAGCACGCTCGCCTGCGTTTGGGCCTTCTCCAACTCAGTGCGAGCCTCTTCGCGAATCTCTGCGGCTTGCGCATTGGCCTGGTTCAACGCCAGTTGTGCCTCATGGCGGATTCCATCGGCATGTGCGCGGGCCGCGTCGAGTTGTTCGACCGCCGCCTTGTGAGCATTCTCCCGGTCGGCTTGCGCGGCTTCATGAGCTTGCGCCTTGGTCTGCTCAGCCTCTTGCCGTGCGGTGGCACGAAGCTGTTCGGCTTCGGCGGTTGCCGCCGCGAGCATTGCGTCAACTTGCTCTTGGGCTTCGGAGCGTTGCTTCGCGGCGAGTTCTTCGGCATCGCTCACCAGCCGGTCCGCTTCGGCGCGCGACTGCGCGAGGAGGGCTGTGCGCTCAGTCTCGGCGGCCGCGCGGCGTGCGGCGAGGTCTTGGTCCGTCGTCGAACGCAGTTGTGTGATCTCGGCCCCGGCAGTGGTGCGCAGCCGCTCAGCGTCACGCTCTGCGGCGGCGATGGTCTCGCGTGCTGTTGATTCCGCCGCTGTAAGAATGGCGGAAGACTCCGAGGCCGCACTGGCTAGCAGCTCGTCGCTCTTTCGCTGTGACTGCGCGAGCAGTTCGTGGGATTCTTGGCGACTTTCATTGCGCAGTCGTTCCGCTTCCTGCTGGGCTTTGGCGACGAGTTCATCAGCCTGAGCAGTGGCAGCAGATCGTAGCGCGGCTGATTGTTCTTCTGCTGACCGCAGCAGGACTTCGACTCGTGCCCCAAGGCCTGAGTAGCTGGGCTCATCTGCTTCTGCGGCGCGGGCGTGCGCTTCGGCAGCCGCCATCTTGGCGGCGGCCACTTCTCCCTCGGCTCGTAAGATTCGTTCGTCGAGCGTTGCGATCTGGCGACGAGCCTCAGCAAGCTGTCCCTCGGTTTCGGTTGCCTTCCGAGACAACTGCGATAGCGCCGCGTCAACAGGCTCGCGTTCATAACCGCGGAAGGCAAGGGGAAATGGCGTGTTCTCATGCATTAAACAAGCTCCTGAAGGTCTGCGAGGGATCCATACCACAGTACCCGCATGGCCTGATTTCTGCCTTAACGAATGTGATCTAAATCATCGTGCGACGTGCGGCTTAATCTCACGACCAAACATCTCTCGGGCGAACCGAGTAGTCTTGCTCAGCGATGCAGAAACAAAAAGTTGTATTCAAGGCACTTGCTCTGGTGTTGATCGCCGCAGGAGTCGTGATTGCCGTCGTCGGGATCGGCACCGCGACATGGTGGCGACCAGACCCCGTATTGTCCGCAAATCTTGCTGACAGCGACCAAGTGGTAACCACGGCACCCGGTGTGCTGGGGATGGGTGCTGACGCCGTTTTGATATCGGCTCAGGGGGAGCCCACTGAGCAAGTTGTGCTGGTCTTGGGGCGCCAAAGCGATGTCGCAGGCTGGTTGGCGTCTGCGCCGCATCGCAGTGTGACTGGCCTAGTTGATCGTGAGACGCTGGCAGCAACCACATCGGATTCTGCAGCGGTGGCTCTGCCGAATCCCGCTGGTCTCGATATGTGGCTTGTGGAGTCGGTCAATGAGGCGAACGCAGAGTTAAGCTGGACCGCCACCGATGACCAGGTCGTGCTTCTGGCTGCGACGGTCGGAGCCGATGGGCAGGTCACCGGAAGTCCGCAGTTGACGCTGTCCTGGAATGTGCCAGTACCGCGAAACTGGTTGGTGCCTGGCATTGTGGTCGGACTCGTCCTGCTGGCTATCGGTGCGTTCTTGCAGTTGCGCACGCGCCAGAGCGGCACTGAGGACGAGACGGCTATCGATGAAACAGCAGCGTCCGTCAACGAAAAAAACCTGGCGGAACCACAGTGGCATTCCGGCCCGCCTGCCTGGCAAGAGGCTCAGCCAACAGAAGAACCCGCATGGCAAGTCGCCCAACCTGCGGAAGAGCCGGTGTGGCACAGCGCTGCGCAGCCGAGTACCACGGCGTCGCTGCCACTCGCAGAGCCTGCCTCTGACGAAATAGCAGCAGAAGAACCAACTGCACCAGTCACGTTCGAGCCGTCAGAAGCAGTTACACCTCAGATAGCGCCGCCATATCAGCCGCCTGCAGCCGCACCAACACCCGAGGCACCATACCAACCGGTGTACGCACCAGAGCCTGCGCCGGTATCGCAACCCGAAGCCGAGGCCACACCGCAACCGCCAGCGGCACAACCGGCTGCCCCTGACATCAAACCAGGTGAGCCGTTGACCCGTAAGCGGCTGCGCGAACTTAAACTGCAAGGTCAACTACCTGAGGAGTACGCGGATTGGGGGGATAAGTGATGCGAAGGACTAGGCTCACAGCAATTGCTGCCCTACTGGTCTCATCCGCGCTGCTCGCTGGATGCACCGGCGCCTTACCCTCACCAGACCCGGAACCGGCGCCATCGATCGCCCAGCCGGTCTTGACCCCCGGGCAAGTCGAGCGAGCCGCGCAACGTATCTCGCTCGCGTTGGATCAGGCTGACCTAGCCCGTGACGCAGCCATGTTGCCGGGGGTCCTCAATGGACCTGCCGCACAGATTCGGGCAGCGCAGTACATTGCGGCGGAGGATGCTGGTGACGATGCCCTGACCGTGTTGCCACCCGCTTTGCAGACCTCAGTGATCTCTACGACTGAACAGTGGCCGCGGTCACTGTTCGTGGTCACCGAACAGCCGGAGAACCTCGAACCGCAACGCCTTGTCGTATTGCGCCAAGCCAGCGCCCGCGAGAACTACCAGATGTGGGGTTGGGTGCGACTCTTCCCAGGAGCCGAACTGCCGGCATTCGACCAGTCGACCACCGGCAGTGCTGAAGTAACGGACTCGTCTGGGCTGAGCGCTGACATCACGGAGACTCTCGACCAATATGTCGACGTGTTGAACAATGGAACCGACTCGTCCTTCGCAGGTGCCTTCGGCGCCGACGTATTGCGGCAGACCATTGAGGCGCGCCGTGCAGAGCTCGGCGAGGCGCTGACTCCGATCGAGGGCGACTACCGATATCAAGTGACCCGCCCTGAGGGCGCTGACGGTGCTCCGATAGCGTGGCGAACCGCCGATGGCGGAGCGCTCGTCGTCGCAGCGCTGACCGCCACTGAACGTGCACGTGGCCCTCAAGGCGCTTCGATTCGACCAGACGATGTGACACGAGCCCTGCTTGGTGATACCAAAGTATCCAACCGGCTTTTCGTTGATCGACAGATCGTGGTCGCGTTGGCGATCCCACCGACGGGAAGCACGGACGAGATCAGTGTCGTAGGGGCGGAGAATGTTCGCATCGCAGCACGAACCAGCAACTAGAACACGACGGAGGAAATGACTATGTCACAGCCAGCTCAGCCGCAATTCTCGTTGCGCGGCGCTGTTGATCTGTCTGGTTTGGGCCAGACGCCGCCCGCATCGTCAGGCACTGCCGATCCGGGTAGTGAATCAGGCCCGAGTCCATACGTTGTCGACGTGACCGACACCAATTTTCAGCAGGTTGTCGAGGGCTCGGCCTCCTACGTGGTGCTGTTGCTGATCTGGCTGCCTGCGGACCCGACCTGTCGTCAGCTCGCTGCCGATCTGGCCACCATTGCAGCCGAGAAGAGCGGTGCCTTCCAACTGGCCCGGGTTGACGCTGACGCAGCGCCGAATATCGCTCGCGCCCTCCAAGCACAGGGCGTGCCGATGGTGGTCGGAGTTCTGGCAGGACAACCGGTGCCGCTGTTCCAGGGAACGGCGCCGATTGAGCAGATCCGCCAGGTTGTCGACCAGGTGCTCGAGGCTGCTGAGGCCAATGGTGTCACCGGAACGGCTCCTGCTGGCGTCGCTGCACAAGACCAGGACGAGCAGGCCAGCGAGGACGCTGCTGCCGCGCCACTGCCGCCGCTGCACCAGGAAGCATATGACGCGATTGAAGCAGGCAACCTGGAAGCTGCTGTCGCAGCCTACGAGAAGGCGCTGCGTGACGACCCTCGTGATGTCGATGCCGAGGCGGGCTTAGCCCAGGTGAATCTGTTGCTGCGGGCCCGCGATGTCGACAGTGCCGCAGTGCGCCAGGCCGCGGCGCAAAACGCAGAAGACGTTGCGGCGCAATTGGCTGTCGCTGACCTCGATATGGCGGGCGGCAAGGTCGCCGACGCGTTGGAGCGGCTGCTCGACACGGTCCCGCAGGTTTTCGGCGACGAGCGCGAGACCATCCGGCTCCGGCTGGTGGAGTACTTCGCGCTGCTCGGCGCTGACGATCCGCGAGTCACGCCAGCGCGCCGCAAACTCGCCGCCGCGCTGTACTAGCCACCTGATCAGGGCCAGCTGGTCCTGATCAGCAGTCAGTCGGCCTCGCGGACGAGGAACAATCCGCCAAGCGGCGGCACGCGCAGCACTATCGACTGTTCCCGTCCGTGCCACGGCACGTCCTCGGAAGCCAGTGGGGCACCGTTGACCACACCGGAACCACCGAAGGTCATGTCGTCCGAGTTGAAGATCTCGCGCCAGTTGCCAGCCTGCGGCACGCCGAGGCGATAGCCCTCGTGGGGGACTCCGGCAAAGTTGATCACGGCGATCAGCTCATTGCCGTCGGCATCCCGGCGCACATAGGACAACGTGTTGTGGTCGCCGTCAGCGGCTTCAATCCACTGGAACCCGGCCGGATCATGGTCGAGGCCCCACAGCGCGGAGTGGCTGCGGTAGACCTCGTTGAGCTTCTTGACGCATTCCCGGGTGCCGCGGTGGGCAGGGTAGTCCAGCACATACCAATCCAGCGGGGCCGACTCATTCCATTCGGTGCCTTGCGCGAATTCGGTGCCCATGAAGGTCAACTGTTTGCCGGGGTGCGACCACTGATAGGTGAAAAGGGCGCGGACCTGGGCGTGCTGTTGCCAATCGTCACCGGGCATCTTGCGCAGCAGGGAGCCTTTGCCGTGGACGACCTCGTCATGGCTGATGGGAAGGACGTACCGCTCCGAATAGGCGTAGACCATTGAGAAGGTGATCTCGCCATGGTGGTAGCGGCGGTTGATGGGGGATTCGGCCATGTAGCGCAACGTGTCGTTCATCCAGCCCATGTTCCACTTCAGCCCGAAGCCAAGGCCGCCAGCGCTGGTCGGTGAGGTCACACCCGGCCAAGCGGTGGATTCCTCCGCGATCATCATGATTCCAGGGTTGCGACGGTAGGCAGTGGCGTTTGCCTCTTGCAGGAACGCGATGGCATCGAGGTTCTCGCGCCCGCCGTACTGGTTAGGACGCCACTGACCCGCTTCACGCGAATAGTCCAGGTAGAGCATGGAGGCCACCGCGTCGACGCGCAGGGCATCAATGTGGAACTCCTCAAGCCAATAGGTGGCGTTGGCGACGAGGAAATTGCGCACCTCGTTGCGGCCGAAGTTGAAGATGTATGTGCCCCAGTCGGGGTGCTCGCCAAGCAGCGGGTCGGGGTGCTCGTACAGCGGCGTGCCGTCGAAGCGCGCCAGGGCCCACTCGTCCTTGGGGAAGTGCGCTGGCACCCAGTCCAGGATGACGCCGATCCCAGCCTGGTGCAGGCTGTCGACCAGGAACTTGAAGTCATCCGCGGTGCCGAACCGCGAGGTCGGAGCGTAGTAGCCGGTGACTTGGTAGCCCCAGGATCCACCAAAGGGGTGTTCCGCGACCGGCAGGAACTCGACGTGGGTGTAGCCCATCTCCACGACGTAGTCGCGCAATTCGATTGCCAGTTCGCGGTAACTGAGCCCGGGCCGCCAGGATCCGAGGTGGACCTCGTAGACGCTCATCGCCCCAGTGTGCGGGTCGGTCTTCGCGCGTTGCTTCAACCACTTCTCGTCGTGCCATTCGTGGCGTGAATCCACGATGACCGAGGCCGTGGCGGGGGGCACTTCGGTGCCTTTGGCCAGCGGGTCAGCCTTTTCCCGCCAGTACCCGTCCGGGTGACGAAGCTGGAACTTATAGCGCTGACCGGCTCCGACATCGGGAATGAACAACTCCCACACCCCTGAATTGCCCAGTGAGCGCATGGCGTGACTGCGGCCATCCCAACCGTTGAAGTCACCCACGACGCGCACCGCCTGAGCGTTGGGCGCCCACACGGCGAAGGCAGTGCCGGTCACGTCGCCCAGGGCGCTGGGGAAGGTCTTGACGTTGGCGCCGAGCACTTGCCACAACTGTTCGTGACGGCCTTCACGGATCAGATGCTGGTCCAGCTCGCCAATAGTGGGCAGATGCCGGTACGGGTCATCACTTTCGGACGCATCGATCCCGTAGCGGGTACGAATCCGGTAGTCAGCCTGATCGCTCGGCACAACGGCGTACCAGATGCCAGCGTGCTCATGGGTCGCGGGGAACTCACCGTCGGCAGTGACGATGACGACCTCATCAGCAAGCGGACGGCGCACCCGGATGGTGGCAACGTCGGAATCGACGTGGGGGTGAAAACCGAGGACAGAGTGCGGCGAATAGTTCGCGCCATCGGCGACGGATTCCAGATCTGCGACAGACTTCGGCAGCGGTGCCGATGGCGATGTCGATGCGGTGCTCATGAATGTACCTTGTCACAAGTTCAGTGCTGGTGATAGTGCACGGTCGGCGGATCAGTTCGGTATCCCTAGCCTAGATCGTCGCCGAGGCTGGGGGTATCGGCGTGCCGACGTAAGATTGTTCTATGACTTCCCCTTCCACAGGTGACCTTGCTATGTCCGCCGCCGCTGGTGACTCAAATGATGCCGAAACGAAGGTGCGGGTGCGGTTTTGCCCGTCTCCGACGGGGACCCCGCATGTCGGCCTGATCCGCACTGCGCTGTTCAACTGGGCGTGGGCGCGCCACGTGGGGGGCACCTTCGTGTTCCGTATCGAGGACACGGACCCAGCACGTGATTCTGAGGAGAGCTACCAGCAACTGCTCGATGCGCTGCGGTGGCTGGGGCTCGACTGGGATGAGGGAGTCGAGGTCGGCGGGCCTTATGCGCCGTACCGCCAGTCCGAGCGGTTCGATCTGTACCGCAAGGTGGCGGCAGACCTCGTTGCGGCGGGCTACGCCTACGAATCGTTCTCCACGGCCGAGGAGATCGAAGCCCGCAATGTTGCGGCAGGACGATCCAAGGCGTTGGGCTATGACGGTTACGACCGCACCTTGACCGACGAACAGCGGGCCGCCTTTCGCGCAGCGGGCCGCGAACCGTCGATCCGGTTGCGCATGCCGGATGAGGACATCACCTTCACTGACCTGGTGCGCGGTGACATCACCTTCAAAGCCGGGTCTGTGCCTGACTTCGTGATCATGCGCGCTGGGGGTCACCCGCTCTACACCCTGGTGAACCCGGTTGACGATGCCACGATGGAGATCAGCCACGTGCTGCGCGGTGAGGACTTACTGTCGTCGACCCCACGCCAAATCGCGCTTTACCGCGCGCTCATCGAGTTGGGCTACGCCAAGCGCATCCCGCAGTTCGCGCACCTGCCGTATGTGATGGGCGAGGGCAACAAGAAACTGTCCAAGCGGGACCCGGAATCGAACTTGTTCTTGCACCGTGACAACGGATTCATCCCCGAGGGCCTGCTGAACTACCTGTCGTTGCTCGGCTGGTCGATCTCACCGGACAACGACATCTTCTCGGTTCCTGAGTTGATCGAGGCTTTTGACATCTCGGATGTGAACCCGAATCCGGCACGCTTCGACCTGAAGAAGGCGCAGGCGATCAACGCCGCCCACATTCGCCAGTTGGAGACGAATGACTTCACCCGCCGGTTGGTGCCGTACCTGCATACCGCTGGCGTGGTTTCCGCGCCTACCTATGACGAATTGGACGAGGCCACCCGCGCGACTTTGGACGCTGCTGCACCGTTGACCCAGGAACGCATGACAATGCTGGGCGAAGCACCCGGGTTGCTCAAGTTCCTCTTCGTCGCCGACAGCGACCTTGTCATCGAAGACGACGCCCGTAGCGCGCTGCGGGACGAGGCCAAAGAAGTGCTGACAGTCGCCATCGACAAGATCAACGAGGCCGACGAGTTCTCCGCCGCAAGCCTGCAACCCGCACTCCGCGAGGTGCTTGTGGATGAAATGGGCATCAAGCCCCGTTTCGCGTTCACACCGCTGCGCGTCGCAATCACTGGGCGGCGGGTTTCGCCGCCGCTTTTTGAGTCGATGGAGATTCTCGGCAAGCAGTCGAGTCTGGCCCGACTCGTTGCGCTACGCGATGCGCTATGACCCAGGTTGATGGTCCGGCTGCACAGCGCCAGATCGCCGCAGTGATCTTTGATGTCGATGACACCCTCGTTGACACCAAGGCGGCTTTTGCTGAAGCGCTGAGTGCCATTGCCTCGCACTATCTGCCCCGGCTACCGGTCGCTGATCACCATCAGGTGGTTGCCCTGTGGCGGCAGGACCCGGATGGCTACTACCGGGCGTTTACCCGCGGTGAGATGGGCTTTCGGGAACAGCGCTATCTTCGCGCCGAGCAGGTCCAGCGCACCTTTGAGGGACGCGAGATCACCGCAGCCGGTTTCGACGCCTGGGACCAGCGTTTCGAGGCGGCGTTCCAAGCAGCCTGGCAACCGTTTGAGGATGCCGCCGACGTGTTGGCCTTATTGCGTGACACGGGTTTGAAGATCGGTGCGGTGACCAACGCCGCCACGGCTTACCAGTGGCAGAAGCTGGAGCGCACCGGGCTCAAAGAGTTCATCGCTACGGTTGTCGGCGTCGATGAACTCGGATACGGCAAACCTTCCCCAGATGTCTTCACCCTCGGCTGCGACCGGCTCGGGGTAACGCCGCCGCAAGCGGTCTACGTGGGTGATGAACTCGACATTGATGCGCGTGCTGCGATCACTGCTGGGCTGGCAGGGGTGTGGATCGACCGACCCGCGGCCCGGCGCGGGGGACCATTCGATGAAAACCGCGAACAGGCGCTCGCAGACGGTGTGCTCGTCATCGAAAATCTCAGTGATCTGCCCGCAGCGCTTCAGACGATTCGTTCCGGAGCTTCCTGCTCGTCCTAAATGGTGCGCAAGAGAAACTGTCCTCAATGTGGGCAATTCCGACACAATGGCGGTCAACTCGATAATCTGGACCGGTGAAACCGTTCTTGTTGCTCGCCACGCGCGTAGACGATGTCGTCGCTGACGCGGAATATGAGCAGATCTGCCGGTTCGGCGGGCTCACGCCGCACGAG